>QWCT01000167.1_pt1 | contig 48584 bp, 44 predicted proteins | sample 1972681 | NCBI WGS metagenome assembly QWCT01 (sample SAMN09866701, study PRJNA288562) | Human oral metagenome isolate pre3_saliva, whole genome shotgun sequencing... | isolation source: mouth | host: Homo sapiens | place: USA: California | reverse complement strand
GTTCTCAACCTGCGCATACTGCAAATTGACGATTCGCAGATTTCCATCCTTTGCGCAACGAACTATAGTTTTGAAATCGGGAGCACTGATGGGGCCATGCACCACCAACGAATCTATGGTGTTCCACTTGTCGCCCAAAACCTGCTCCAACTCACCATACCTGCTCACCCTCGCATCGAAGAAACTCTCCTGACTCCATACCTCAGGAGAACAGACCAGCCCCAAAAAGAGCAATAGAAATATCAGTCTTCTTTTCATCATTTCTCTGTGTGTTTTATTCCATAAACAAATACGGCAACAGAGGTAGAGACCACCCTCCTCTCTGTTGCCGAGAATTGATTAACTATTTCTTACTGAACTTCCTACTATCAACTATCTGACCATCTACAGAATAGATTAGTACGTAAATTCCGCTTGGTAGAGATGTCACATCAAGTCGCATCTTCTTAGTATCTACAGAGAGTGGCTCACTCAACAAGACACCCCCGATCTGCGTCAAACTACTTACCTGAAGTACGGCATTCCTCGACTCTACAGGATTGTGCAACTCGACATCCATAAAATCCTCAACCGAGGTGGGGGCAATTGATTTTAACCCGGTTTTGGACTCCAACGTAATGCTCCCCTGAGCCATTTCTCCCTGAGAAGAGATGGCAGTAACGGAGAAACCATTATTTTTTAGGGAAGGGGTGACTGTAACCCTATTTTCCGCTCCTATGTCGTTGCCATCACTATCCGTCCATCGGAAGGAGTAGTCCCTATCCTCCAATTCTGTCGAGAGTTCATACTTCCCATTCCCGAGATCAATAGGAGTAATCCCAAGCGACTTACGGATAGACAATGGAGCTTCTACTACAAAAGTTTCTCCTCCTACGATATTGCCATGCTCATCCTTTTGGATCAAGTCAAACGTGTAACTCTCTCCAGGGTATGTTGCCGATGATTTGAAATCAATATTCATCTTCACCTTATCAAAATTGGCTCCATACATACAGATATCCTCTAGGCAGGCATCCCAGGAGTTGAATACCACTTTTCGAGGATTTATAGCTGAGGGGCTGGTAATACCCTTTGCCTGGAACCCGCCTCGCTTCCAAGCATCATAGATCGGTTGTGCCATCTCCATCTGCAATTTTGCCTTGGATAGAAGAGCTCTATCGGCGGGAGTACGAGGTTGTATTGAGAGAGAGTACTCATGATTATTCTTGTAGATGTTTCGCAAGAAAACAGTGGTCTCCTTCGAGAGCTCCTCTTTGACAATAATAGAAACATTTTTCTGCGCAATGTCATTGTCCGACGATACTGCAACATAATCACCCTTCAATTCGGGATCTCCATCATCGTAAATCTGTCCCAACAGGCAGAAATGATGCCTCTCGGTTCCATTATCTTTTGGAGACAACCCGTCAGGCATGGGCCAGGTAACACGTACGATTCCACTTTCTCCTGCCTTTATGGGCTTGATATGTACCGGATTCATACGTCCCCCTGTTACCTCTTGGTTTACATAGTACTCTTGCCCTCTCCAAGCCTTAGGGGTCAAACCAGTAGAGGCAAGAGCCCAATACATGTGAAGGTATTTTCCTCCGTTGTAATCCTCTTTCCCTCGATTATAAACCCTCACGTAAACAAATGCATAGGGGTGATCTTCTGAAAAACACGGATTTTCATGCTTTTCTATGCCATCTGCCTTATTCCTCACCCAAATATCGGGGCTATCCCAAAAGATTTCCGTGGTCAGATTGGGTTCTTTTCCCGTATCCTTTGCATTGTCTTTAATATAAAGATCCACCGCCTTGGGGAGATTGTTGAAAGCTAAATCCTCACCAACAGATATAGGTTTGGAGTTGTATTGAGGGACTTCTGAGGCTCTGTCATGCTGCTTGGCATATCTGAAGGCCTCATCCATCGTTACTCTACCATTGTGATCTTCATCAGAAAGTACATTATGATCGAAAGCATCCTTCTCGTTAATGGCAGAGGTCCATTGGTAAACAAATTCATCAAAGGGAATCCTGCCACAAGCGTAAGAGGGTTTGTCCCCTTCTGATGCGGTTGCCACAACACAGCCGATCTCGGTCAGCTCTTTCACAAAACCTCCGGAATAGCACTGCCCCAAAACAGCATTGATATAAATGGATTTTTCTCTAAAGGGACGAAGCCAATCTGCAAGTTCGTAGTCGTGCAGGGATTCCCAATTCCACAAACAGATATACGACTGGTTCTTTTCGTCGATTGAACCGCCGTGATCTATTACGTAGAAGAAGAGGTGATCGTCTTTTTGCATCTTTCGGGAAAGATCAGAGAGCACTTTTTTTACATTAGCACGTGTAGCGGCATACTCTATATCCGGCTTTCCATCATAATCCAAATCCAATGGGGACGATTTGAATACCCCTTCTTCTATCTGTATATCGTCAGCCGGATCTGTACCATCGGACATTACAACCGAGATATTGTCTTTGGGCACTCCATATTTATTGACCAGCGTTTGATAGACGAAGGAGCAGTCGTTCCAGTAACGCTCTTTATTAGAAACTTTAGAGATCCCTCCACTAAGGATTACAGCATAGGTATGCTCCGCTGCTCTTTTGGCATCATTGGTAAGGGCAGCCCGCTTGACACGAGGTTTTAGATTCGCCCACGCACCATAACGATTCTTGACTAGCAACGGAGAAAAATTACCCCTGGGCGGGAGTCGGAACTTGAATAGTTTAGAACTGGGAGGAAGAGAGGTCTCTGCTTTTCTGGGAACGCAAACCAAATAACAATCGTGCTCCCACCCTTTCATAGGGTCTGCATCTACAAAGAACGTCCAGGTTTCTTTTTGAGAGATGGTAAGATTATGCTTCCCACTTTTGACCTTGAGGACGGCATCCTCGCAGAGATAGTAGTCCACATCTTGATCATAAAATCTTAGCCCTGCAACGAATAGAGCTTCTTCCTTCGAAACTGTACGAAGTTGCTGTGCCACGGCCGAAGATGAGAAGAGGCAAGCAACCAGCAAACATAAAAGTGTAAATCTACGTCTCATAGTTTGTGATTTATAAATTAAACTTGAAAATAATCCACTCCAAAGATGATGGGGAAAGAAAAGGAGAAGGAACGCATTGCCGCAAGAAGACAGTGTGCCCATGTAGTAAATATCGCTCCGACTGGTAGAGACCTTTGCATCCTCCGCTCCATACCTACCGTTTCCTACTAGAAATCATCTTTTATATTAAGCCCATCAGGGAACAAATCGCCTCCTGCATGTCACTAATATGGCGCAAATATATACATTTATTACATATCTACAATATCCAAGGAGGGGAAATTCAGTCACTTTGCCTACCTCACACTCACCAAAAACCTCTTAGATTACAAATTATTTCCATACACATAGCCGTACCCTAAAGTCTTCTTCCAAAATGGGTATGGAGGAAGGGAGAGGAAATCGCCGTGTGAAACGCGCTAAAAACGCTGCCCTAAATTTCGAGCGGAATAGGGCAAGAAAATTTCGTTCCACAGCTAATTTTGTACCTCAAAACCAGCCTGAAAAGTTTGGAAAATCAGGCAGTTTCTGGAGCCGTTTTTGCCCTGCACTCCTAGATGCGTAGACCTAAAAAGAAAACGACCTCTCCCTTTAGCTACCTTTTCTCCTCGTCTCACCGAGATTCTCAAAACCACCCCTCTCATATACTATTCTTCCCCAGACCTCTCCCCCCTTTCCTCTCTCCTCTAGCAGGTTACCCCTCCACAGGGTGATTTTTTTTGCTATCTTTGCAGAGCATGATAGAATACCTCATCCTACTCGCATCGGTTATCGTATTTGCGGGTATCATCATCGGGAAAGTGGGTTCTCGGTATGGCATTCCGGCCCTTTTGCTCTTTCTCTTTACGGGAATGCTTTTCGGGAGTGATGGATTCGGGTTCCAATTTGAGGATGCACAGATAGCACAACACATTGGCATGGTGGCCTTGGCCATTATCCTCTTTACAGGGGGGATGGATACAAAGCTGCGCGAGATCCGCCCCGTTATGCTACCGGGGCTATTGCTCTCTACCCTCGGGGTACTGCTTACGACCCTCTTCACCGGACTTTTTATCTACCTACTCACTAAGAACTTTGCTCTTGGGGTAACGCTGAGTCTTCCGCTCTCGCTCCTTTTGGCAGCCACCATGTCGAGTACCGACAGTGCCTCTGTCTTTGCTCTACTGCGCTCTCAACGTGTACACCTCAAGCACAATCTCAAACCCATCCTAGAGCTAGAGAGCGGGAGTAACGACCCTATGGCGTATATGCTCACCATTGCGCTCATCGGATTTTTGCAGCAATCGGAACTTTCGATAGGGGCTTTACTACTACACTTCGTCCAGCAATTTGTACTAGGGGGAGCCTTGGGGCTACTTTTCGGCTGGTTGGCGGTCTGGTTGGTCAATCGCACAGAAATCCCCAACCGCACCCTCTACCCCATTATGCTACTCTGCCTCCTCTTCTTCTCTTTTGCCCTTACAAACATAATCCAAGGGAATGGATACCTTGCCGTTTATATCACAGGAATTGTATTGGGGAATGCCAAGTTGCGCCACCGGGGTAGCATCAATCACTTCTTCGACGGCATCACCTGGCTCGTGCAAATCATCCTCTTTATCATGCTAGGGCTGCTTGTCAACCCCAACGAACTACTCTCCGTGGGCGTATTGGGCGTACTCATTGCGCTCTTTATGATGGTGGTAGGTCGCCCTCTGGCTGTGCATATCACCCTCCTCCCCTTCCGCCGCTTGGGATTCAAGGGTAAGGGGTTTCTCTCTTGGGTGGGACTGCGCGGTGCAGCACCGATCATCTTTGCTACCTATCCGGTGGTGAGTGGCGTATCGGGGTCTTCTATTCTGTTCAACATCGTTTTTATCGTAACTCTTCTCTCCCTGCTCATCCAGGGGATGACCATTACCCCCATGGCTCGCCTACTAGGATTGGCAAAGCCGGCTCCCCCCGAAGGGAATTTTATAGGTGTAGAGATCCCCGACGAATTGGGGACGCAAATGCAGGAGAGAGAAGTACGCAAAGAGATGCTTGCCAAAGGGGATGAACTGCGTCAAATCGAACTATTAGAGACTGAACTTGTTATATTGGTACGGCGCAAAAATAGATTTATTGTGCCCAAGGGCGCGCTCAAACTTCATGTGGGAGATATTCTACTTATCGTTTCGGAGCACTCCCAGCAGTCCGCAAGCGACGACGGACACCACCAACTCATAGAGCGCATTCGAAAGAGCCTATTACAATAACAAAGTACAGATATACTACCCCTATGAACAGCAATTACATTTTCATCAGCCTTGTAGCCTTAGTTATAATTGGAGCTATCTTGGGTTGCACGCTCCCCAAAAAAGGGAACTCTCCTCAAATCGTAAATACCGATGTGCCCACTTTCAAGAAAATAATAGAGCGACCCGACATACAACTGGTAGATGCTCGCACCCCAAAAGAATACAACGAGGGGCATATCGGGAACGCCATTAACATAGATGTTTTGGCCGAAGATTTCATCCCAAAAGCCACACAACTTCTGAAAAAGGAGAAGCCCATAGCCATCTACTGCCGCTCAGGCAAACGGAGTGCCATAGCAGCTCAAAAACTCAGAGAAGCAGGCTTCTCGGGCCCCATCTACAACCTATCCGGAGGATATCTCGCCTACTCCGCTCACGAATAAAAAAGAGCATACACTCCCACCAACACACCTCAATCCTCCACGATGCTACGCCTCCAACGCGCACACTACAAACCACTACTCTCGATAGGGATCCCCATCATGATCGGGCAAGTTGCTATTGTTTTAGTCAGCTTTGTCGACAACATTATGGTGGGCAATCATAGCCTAGACGAACTAGCCGCAGCAGCCTTTGTCAATAACTTTCTCAACCTGTTACTCGTGTTGGGGATGGGCTTTTCGTACGGCTTGACCCCTCTCGTTGCGGAGTCGCACAAACTTAACCGCCCGGAGCGTGCAGGCCTTTACCTCAAGGGTAGTATGCTGCTCAATACCCTACTGGCATTGGCCTTAGGGGGTATCGCATTGGGGCTATCCCCCTTTCTCGAATTCTTCAACTTGGAGTCTCGATTGATGCCTCTAGCCCAACCCTACTACTACCTACAGGTCATTAGTTTTGTGGTATCGATGCTCTTCAATGGGCTGAAGCAGTTCTACGATGGCATGAGTCGCACTCGCCTACCCATGTACATCACCATATCCGGCGTAGGGATTAACATTCTACTCAATTGGGGACTTATCTACGGACGCATGGGCTTACCCGAGTGGGGGCTGTACGGAGCCGGTATCGCAACGCTCATCAGCCGTGTCGCCATGGTACTGCTCCTAGGGCTGAGCTTCTTTGCCGATCGCTCTCTAGGGAAAGAGCGGAACGGATTCTTCGCAGGACGCCTAGATCGCTCCATACTCAAACCCCTTACCCTATTGGGTACCCCTGTTGCCATCCAATTGGGGCTGGAGACAGCCTCCTTTACCATCGCCGTAATCTTTGTAGCGCGCATCGGTAGTTTCGCGCTCGCTGCCCACCAAGTGGTGAATACGGTAACCGTACTCGGCTTTCTCATGTACTACGGGCTCGGCTCGGCAACCGCCATACGGGTGAGCCACTACAGAGCCATAGAAGACTACCAAGAGGCCAAAAATGTAGCTCAAGCCGCCCATCAAATTGGTATCGTTATGGCATTCGTTGCCATGATTGTGATCTTTGCCATCCGAGGCAAAGTGAGCCTGCTCTTTAATCCCGATGAGCGTCTGGCCCCCCTTGTTGCCATTACCTTGATACCGGTAGTGATCTATCAATTGGGAGATATGCTGCAAATCGTCTACGCCAATGCCCTCAGAGGTCTGGAGCATGTACGCAAGTTGGTACCTATTTCCATCCTCTGCCACCTCTTGGTTGCCCCTATCTTAGCCTACCTATTCGCATTCGTTTTTATGGCAAACTACCCTGAGTGGCAATTACTTGCCGTGTGGAGTGCATTCCCCATCAGCCTTACTCTCATAGGGATATTGCTCTATCGGGATTTTTACAAAAATTGCAACAAGGAGAGCCTTCAGCCTAAAAGCTAAGTACCCAGAAATAGGCAATACAACCCGATATTGGGCAGGAAGCTGTATCTTTGCAGCGAAAAATTTTAGGTAAACCACTGATAGGATTTTAGCTTTCAGCATATGACAGTTAATCATCTTAAACGTATTGCTCAATTCCTTGCCGACTATTCAGCGCGTCTTATTGGCTCGGGAGTGCATACGTCTCGTACGGTGCGCAACACTAAGCGCATAGGTACAGCCTTAGGCTGCGAGACCCACCTCAACCTCTCGATGAAGACCATGACCCTAACCGTTCGCGACGAGGAAACAGGGGATATTATCACCGAAGTTATCGATATACCTACACTCCCAATAAAGTTTGTACTCAACTCCGATCTAAGTGCCCTCAGCTGGGAAATCCACGATCGTAAGCTCTCTATAAACGAAGCCGAGAAGCGATACCAAGAGGTACTTGCCCACTCCAATAGGCAACCCTTTTGGCAAGCATGGCTCCTTATCTCTATGTCTAATGCCTGCTTCTGTGCCCTCTTTGGTGGCGACCTTTTTGCCTGCCTCCTTGTGGCACTCGATACGGCAGCCGGCTTCTATCTACGAAAATTCCTCATCGGTAGGGGGCTAAACCACTACGTAGCCATTACGCTAGCCGCCGCTATCTCCATCGCCATACCGGCTCTCGGAATTTACCTGGGCTGCCCTACCGAAACCGGCCCCACAGCCTTGGCTACCTCGGTGCTCTACCTTATCCCGGGAGTACCTCTAATCAATGGTATTATAGATATTGTAGAAGGGCATACCCTATCAGGGACCTCCCGACTTATCCACGGAGCCTTGATCATCCTTTCGATTGCCTCCGGTATGGCTATCACGCTCCTTGTTGCAACCGGTAGCATTGCCAAGATATAGTCTCCTCACCTCCGTTTCAATACCACTATGGATATACTACTGAGTTTGCTCCAAGATGCCTTTTTTGCCGGCATGGCTGCGGTAGGCTTTGCCGCGGTATCGGTTCCCCCTCGTAGGAGCTTCCCTCCCATCATCATACTAGCTGCCCTAGGGCATGGACTTCGTTGGTATCTGATGAATCACCTCGGAGTCGACATCGTGGGTGCCTCCCTTTTGGCTTCTATATTTATCGGCTTTGGTAGTTATATTTTCGGGCGCTGGTGGGTACACATCCCCATGACGGTGCTCTATATCCCTGCCCTATTGCCCATGATCCCCGGTATGTATTGTTACAATGCCGTCTTGAGCTTGGTACTCTTTGTAATACACCACAAAGAGCCTGTCCTTGCCGTGCAATACATGCAAGACTTCCAGACCAACTTTGTAATAGCCCTTACGGTTATCTTCACATTGGGAGTAGGTAGTATCTTACCCGTCTTTATCCTCTACAAAAGCTCCTACACGCTATCTCGTAGGAAGTTTAAGGATTCGTAAAAATCTTGAGGCTAGCCTGCAAGAAATCTCCCGACACCTCCCGACCTAAAAAGAGCCCTCTATTCTCCCCATTTAGTTACATTTGCAAAGCAAATGGTATAGAGTATGACAGAAGGCGATTTTGATCTATTACTGGAGGCTTGGCAAAAGAGCGGGCTTGCCGGTAAGATGAGCACAGAGGAGGTAACTCAGTTGCTCCGTCAGTGCCCGTACAAAAAGGAGACTCTAAAGCGGGGCGAATTATATGCCATCGGAGGGGACAAACTACGCGACCTGCGCATCGTAGGCAAGGGCGGCATCAAGGCGGAAATGGTGGGGACCTCGGGCAAACAACTACTGATGGATACCTTAACGCCCGGGCGCATCGTTGCTCCGGCACTTCTTTTTGCCGAAGACAATGCCCTCCCCGTAACGCTCATGGCCAACGAGGAGAGCATACTTTTTAGGATGGGCAAGGAAGACTTCCGCGACCTTATGCACCAATCGCCCCAACTGATGACGAACTTTATCGGCATCGTTTCCAATATCAGCGTTTTCCTCATGGGCAAGATTTACCAACTCTCCCTACGGAGCTTGCAAGGGAAAATTGCGGACTACCTGCTCCAAATCTACCTAAAAGAGGGCAACAAACGACTGCAAATAGACTCGTCGTGGAAGGAGCTGGCGGATCGCTTTGGCGTGAACCGGCAATCCTTGGCACGCAGCCTCGCCCAACTAGAAGAAGAGGGGTTACTACGCGTAGAGGGTAAGTCTATAGAAATACTCCAACCGCACCGGATGGCAGGGTTGGAGTAAGCACACATATTATATAGATATGATCGAACTATTGGCCTTCCCAATTACATTGAGGTTCGTTGTCAATAGCCCAGGGGAAAAGGATGTTGTTCTCCAAATGAATATGCTCGTGTAGCTGTTGCTCAAAGCGAGCAATCCGCTGAAGAACCAATTTATAACTTTCGCACGCATCCGCAGGAGGGGTATATCCCTGGGTGAGAGCGGCAATCGTGCGATAGCGTTCGCCCTCGCCGTCGTGCTCAGAGAGCATTACCCCGATAGGGTGAACCACCGAGCCACAGTGGAAAGATCCCAACGTGCCTCCCCCCTCCAATGCTGAGAAAAGATCGTATAGATAGGGGAATAGTACCTGTTCCTCCTTCTGGAGATGCTCTTCGAGGGCTAGCAAAGACTCGGCAAAGAGACTCCGCACCTCCATCAATTCGGGATGCTTCTCACCATGTACACTCGCCACCTTGTCTAGCAACTGAAGCGTTACAGGGCCCTCTCGGCGGATGCCTCGGTGGTGTACCTTGAGGATATAGTCCATCAGAAGATCTTTGTCCCACTCCTTAAAAGCGTAAGAATAAGATCCTTCGCTTTGCTCTTGGAGTGCTTGATCCAAGGCTGTAATCACTTCTTCTACCGAAGCCCCTGCCTTAGCACAGGCCTCTATAAAGGGCTCCTCTCCGTGACAACAGAAGTCGATCCCATAGCGATGAAATACGGGCACGGCGCGGTAGTCGTAAGCCGCAATAGCGCCAACGGTCGTGGTTTTATAATTCATTCCAGCCATAATTATATTCTGTTTAAAGGGGTTAAGCAATGAGATTTTGGATATCCTCTTCTACGGTGCCGATACCTGCGATTCCAAAGTTATCAACGAGCACTTTAGCCACATTGGGCGAGAGGAAAGCGGGCAACGTGGGGCCGAGATGGATGTTCTTCACCCCAAGGCTCAGCAAACCGAGCAGCACGATAACAGCCTTTTGCTCATACCATGCGATGTTGTAGAGGATGGGGAGTTTATTGATGTCGTCTAGCCCCATCACCTCTTTCAGCTTGAGGGCAATCACAGCAAGCGAGTAGCTATCGTTGCACTGACCGGCATCCAACACACGAGGGATCCCCCCGATATTCCCTAGAGGCAACTTGTTGTAACGGTATTTGGCACAACCCGAGGTCAGGATCACGGTATCTTGGGGGAGAGCCTTGGCAAAATCGGTATAATAACTACGGCCACTCTGTCTGCCATCGCAACCGCTCATCACAATGAACTTGCGGATAGCTCCACTCTTTACCGCCTCCACTACTTTATCGGCTATACTGAGAACCTGATGATGCGCGAAGCCGCCCACAATCGTACCATGCTCAATCTCCGTAGGGGGCTGGCAGGTTTTTGCTAGAGCGATAACCTCACTAAAGTCTTTATTCCCTTGCTCATCGCCTTCGATGTACTTAAAGCCGGGGTAGCCCGTTGAGTTCGTCGTGAAGACACGATCCTTGTAAGAGGCATTCGCCTTGGGCGGTACAATACAATTAGTAGTAAAGAGGATGGGGCCATTGAAGGTCTCAAACTCTTCTCTTTGTTGCCACCAAGCGTTGCCATAGTTACCAACAAAGTGTTTGTATTTCTTGAACTTAGGATAGTAATTAGCGGGAAGCATCTCGCCGTGTGTGTAGACATCGACTCCGGTTCCCTCGGTCTGCTCGAGAAGCATCTCCATATCTTTGAGGTCGTGCCCGCTGATAAGAATACCGGGACGAGTGCCTACACCTATGTTTACTTCGGTTATCTCGGGATGCCCGTAGGTCTCGGTATTGGCTTTATCAAGGAGTGCCATCACTTTAACTCCGAATGCACCCGTCTCGAGTACTAGGGCAGTTAGTTCCTCTACAGAGAGGAGCCCCATTGTAACGTCGCACAAGGCTCGTTCGGTAAAGGCATTTATTTCATCGTCATTGTAGCCTAGGCGATCGGCATGCTCAGCATAGGCAGCAAGGCCCTTTAGCCCATAGATGGTAAGTTCTTTAAGCGAGCGGGCATCTTCGTTCTGCTCACGAAGGATCCCAACGCCGAGAGCGAGTTGGTCGTATTCTTCGGGAGTGCCCTGCATCGTAACAGCCTCATTTTCGGGCAATACAACGCCTAGAGAGAGAGCCTCCTCGCGCAATTGTTTTTTGAGATTGAAAGTGTGGGTCACACGCTTGGCGATGGAAGAGTAGTCAAAGTTGGCATTCGTTATCGTAGCAAAGAGCGACTCCATAATCGTCTTATCAGCCGTACGATAATCCAATGCTACTCCAGCTTTACGCGCCGCCGTGGTGATAACGGCAATTCCCTTGAGGTTGAAGATGAGCAAATCCATTAAGTTGGCTGTGGTAAAGTCCTTACCACAAACTCCTTTGAGAGTACAACCCTTATTGCCGGCCGTCTCTTGGCACTGGTAGCAAAACATTCTATTTTCCATTTCTTCGTCTTCTTTTTCTTTGTTATTTCCTTTTACGGGGGCAAAGGTAGATAGGCCCTCTTTCCTCAAAAGTCGCCTATGCGACACTCCCCCCTTTTGCTGTAGAAAAAGAAGAAATCCGATACGGATAACACCAACCAGCACCAGAAAAAGACCGCCCACCATCAAGAAAACCTCCCCACTCTCGAAAAACAAGATTTCATAAAGAGTCTTTGGCACTCTTGTTTTTTAGGTGTACCTTTGAATGCGTAAACTGCACATCTAGAAAAGATCTCCTCTCTATCCCCGGCATTAAGATGGTGGAGATCATCTGAATTATATGATTGATGGCATCCAAAGACAATAATGTAAAATAAGACTATGAATACAAATACACCAAAAGGTAGCCGAAACTACTACGGAGAATACTCCCTCGAGCAATGGATCAAGCTCATGCTCACAAAAGAAATCGTCTTACCCCCTTATCAACGAGCCTTCGTTTGGACAAAAGAAGACGTACAGGAACTTATCAATAGTTTACAAGAAGGCTTATTTGTTCCACCTATAACCATCGGAAACTATGGAGGGACGACAAACTACATTCTAGATGGACAGCAACGTCTATCAGCACTACTTATTGCCTACCTAGAGCTATTCCCCAAGAAAGAAGAGTTTCAATTCTCAAGTCAAGAATATCAAACCACAGCCAATGAGAATGATGATCCAGCCAATGATAATGAGGATATAATGCCTCTTGAGTGGCAATTCAAATATTTCACTCAAGCAGGGCAGGACAAGGAGAGCATACTCCAAAAAATAGATCGTAGTAAATACAATTCTATTAAACTTAGCTTAGACAGCAACTTTTGGAAAAATTCCTATATTGGATTCTCTCTCATAATCCCCATCAGCGATGCTACGGCAGAGCAACAAAAGTTATACTCCACAGTCTTTCGCAATATAAACATTAGGGGAAAATCTCTATCGCACATAGAGGGTCGTAAATCTCTATATTTCCTAAGAGAAGACTTTAATCGATGGTTCTCTCCTCAATTCGCATACGGGGTAACCATCAATAAAGCTCCCATTGACTTTGTGCGATATCTATCGTTACTATCCCAATATAAAAAGAATGGAAGTACAGAAAGACTCGCAAAAAACTACAAGACTAAAATGGAGCAATACTATGAGTCTTATATCTTGGCAGAAGTAAATAACGAAGACAGCTCTATGTTTTCTCGCCTGTTAGGCACTGATAATCAGAGTAAATATAAGGCACTTGAGGAATGCCTACGAACAGACAGCTTCTCCCAAACATTCTCTTCAATCATAGATGCCGACATTTATTTATTTGGTTTAATATACTACACTATCGCTGAGGGAAAGGAAATATCTATAACAGAAAGCTTACTCTATGACATAGACAGAAAGATAAAAGAATCCAAGGAAAACACTGCACACACTAAATCGCCTTCATCCTTTATGCACCTTCGCCAACGTGTACAAGCCTCTATTAATATATACAGCGACCATCTAACGGACCTAATAAACTCAAGCAATGAAGCATAAAGAGTTCATTCTTTCTCCTCTTTTCTCTCTTATTGAGAAAACATTGTTCCCCATGGACTTATACAAAGGACAGGTTTGTAATTACATAATGAAGGAGTACGTCTTACAGACTCTTTTCCTAAAACTATCAGGATGCATGGAGCAAAAAGCCAAGTGTATCTTATGGGATATTGCCACCCACGACTTTGAGTTTCGCCGAAATTTTTTGAACGACCTCAATCCCAAACAAGGAGAATACTCTAATTTTGAAAGCAAGAACCTAGTCTATAAGAGTCTCATCGAACAGGTTGAAAAGATTGAAGACACAAAAAAGCAAGATCTACTAAACCAACTCAAAGAGTTCAAGGACAATATTCTCGGGAAAAGCATTGCCAAGGAGTGGCTCCCTCGAGAATTGCAAAACCTTGATATCAAAAATCTATTCGATATAAAGAGATGGGGAGTGGATACCCTCTTTAACAGCCCTCTCAACGATAAAATATACAAGAGCCTATATGACCATCGCAATCGCTGTGCTCACAATGCACTCTCGTTTCAAGGCAACGTAATGAGTCCCACAAAGATTATGAAGACCGGGGAGAACAATTATGCCTCTTGGTTTACTCTATTGGTTCTTATGGATCTGATCTACATGGAACTCTACAAGAGATTTTCTTCCAAAAGTTACTAACTTTCAAGGTTTAAAAGTCTCCTCTAAACAGAAGAGGAAGACCAATTGATTTGAGTAAAAAGAAAAGGGAGTAGGTTGTGCGCATTGCACACAACCTACTCCCTTTGGTGCGGAGAGAGAGGGATTCAAACCCCCGGAACGGACAAGCCGTTCACCGGATTTCGAGTCCGGCCCAATCGGTCACTCTGGCATCTCTCCTAGTTGCTAGAACTGCCTACAAAGGTACGAAAGAAAATCGAAAGCCGAGATTTGTAGATTCCTATAAATTCCAGCATCAAAAACAACCGCGCAGTAAAAGAAATGATAGGACTTCATTCAACGCAGAGGAATGAAGATCTTTCCGACATCAAAAGCTCTCCCAATCCTTAATATCGTAGAGCGAATAGGCTTTCCCCTTTGGGTAGTAGTCCTCTATCTTTTCACTTCGAGGAGTAGATTTGTCCAGAATAGTGAGCGTACGACTCTCTTCGAATTCATCATCATCCCAGGCGCCTCGACTCACGGAATGCTCTACATAAGCAACTACTTTACCCTCCTCTAATTTGTAATAAACCTCCTGAAAACTAAGTCCACCCGAGTGTTCCTCATAGTACCAAACAAACCCATCTGAGTAGTAGGCATAGTCAGCAAGCCCACCGGATATTCGCTCGCAGATCAGTTCTACAACACCACCTACATAGGAGTAGACTCCATACCAATTATAATGCCTAACCTTCTCCTTCATGATGAGCAATTCGGGAGAACCATTCCGGTCGAGGTCTACAAGCTTGTAAACATACTCCTCGGGCTTGAACTCCTTATCATACTCCTCCCGCCACATCTTCCCTATGGACTCCTGTAGCGAAGGCTTCTTATCGGGTTGTGAACAGAAGGCTGACAGCAACAATGCCACAACACAAATAAATATGGTTACGCTTTTCATAAGAACAGCATTATAGGTTATTCTCTAAGGAATCGGCCTCATCTTCATCGGGAGTCTCCTCTACTTCAGAAGGTTGTGGTTGTGTCTTCTCCGTCGAATCCTCCTCTATAGCCTGAGGTTGCTCGGGGAGAGTATCCGTAGTAACTTCGGGCTTGGTTTCTTCCGGTTTAGCAATAGTATGAGGTTTAGCTACTACAGGATTGTCATCAATTGTAATCACAGGAATCTCTCTTCCCTCGGATTCATTCACCCACATATCCTTAGGACCGGGATTGATAATAATAGGCATGTTGGGCTGAACGTATTTCACGAGTTCTAAGATATTATCGTTGTGGATACGAACACACCCATGGCTACAGCGCCGACCAAGAGCCCATGGAGCGCAGGTACCATGAATACCTACCGGCAGATTCTTATCCCCTTTGATACGAATAAATCGCGGCCCGTATTGCCCTCGAACAGGGCTTGTATAGCCGTTATCGTCTGTATAAAGCCAGTCGGTACTATCAAATGTTTCCCCGGCATAGAAGAAGCCTTCGGGGGTACGACAGTCGCCTTTCTTTGCTTTATGCCCATAGTTGCGAGCGCAAGCGCAGGTGTACTCCTTCTCCTTGACTCCGTAGCGATTGTAGAGGAGCATACGCATAGAAGCCTTGTCCACAATGATGAAATAATCAAATCGATTGTTCATCAATCGCTCACAATAGGGCAGATTCTCGCGAGCCATTCGGGGTAAAATTCCCTCCTTATATTGCTTTGCATGGCTCGATTTTTCCATATAGAGGAGAGCCTCGTCTGCATCAACAAAGACGTGATAAAGCGTATCATTCGCCTCCCACTCAGCCACTTGCTGCTCAATAGAGAGCGTATCCGGCTCTACGATTGTATCTGAAGGAACGGTTTGCTCCTGCTCTTTTTGTGAAGACCCCGTACAGCTCCCTAGGAGTAGAAGGAGAGGGGCAATTGCCACTAATAAATACTTCTTCATGAGTTTTTCAACCTTGTAATTTTAGGCTTCTACCCCTCGCCTCCCCAAAAGGGTTGAGGTGTAATCTCTCTAAAATACCCTGCAAATGTACAAAATCTCATCCTAAGCTCACTATTTACGCCACAACCAATCCAGAGAATCAAGTCTTTAAGACACGAAAGGGGCATTGTGGATTTTCTCAAGTATCACTCTAAAGAGAGGAAACAACCCTAGAGGGAAGAAGGTGAGACTACCGTAATGATTCTGACAAAGTCAGCGAAAAAGGGATTAGGTCTCTCCTTAATAAACTCGTACCTTTGCGCTATGGATATTATAGTAATAGGGAGTGGAGGTGTTGCCGAAAGCCTCGTTTTCTCTCTGATCCAAGCCGGGGTTGCTCCGAGAGTTATTGTAAGCCCTACACTAGGGCACGCAGAGCGTCTGCGCGATCTCTATGCTCCTGAGTGCACCATCTTACACGACTTAGCGGAGATGCCACGGAATGCGGATATTTACCTTTTGGCTGTCACAGATACGGCTATTGCTTCGTGTGCAGCTCAGATGCCCTCCACATCGGGAGTTTGGTTGCATACGGCGGCTTGCGTACCCGTAGAGACCCTTACTCAGTATCACCCCGATAGTGGTATCTTTTATCCCCTCAATACCTTTAGTAAAGGGCGCCCCCTCAGTTGGCAAGGCATGCCTCTTTTTGTAGAGCATAGGAGTGAGATTGCTGCCCAAGCCATACAGCAGTTGGCAAACCTATTGCACATGGAGCCTCGCCCTTCTACCCTTACGCTCCGCCAAGAGATCCATGTTGCAGCCGTCTTTGCTTGCAACTTTGTCAATCACCAATGGGCCATTGCTTCGGAATTACTTGAGCAACACCAGATCCCTCGGGAGGTACTGCATCCTCTTATCCAAGAGACGTTGCAAAAAGCGATAGCACTCAACCCTAGAGATACACAGACGGGGCCCGCGCTCCGTGGCGATACTGCTACCTTGGCAACCCATCGCGCTTTGCTGGCAGAGAGCAGAGAGGCGGTTCAAACCCTCTACGACGTGACCTCACAATCCATTTGGTCGATGTATCACCCCGAGACTTCCCTATCCCATGAGTAGTATCCCCTACAATCTGCAAGAGATTAAAGCCTTTGTTTTTGATATAGACGGAGTAATTAGCCGTAGCACCTGCCCCCTCGACGAGGAGGGTAACCCTCATAGAACGGTAAACGTAAAAGATGGTTATGCCCTACAATTTGCTGTAAAAAGGGGATTTGTAGTAGGCGTTATCACCGGTGGATATACCCCTGCAATGGCACTTCGGATGGCGCATCTTGGTATCGAAGACTACTACCAACAATCGCGCAACAAGGTACGAGACTTAGAAAATCTGATGGAAAAACACCAGCTCCAGACCCAAGAGATCGTCTATGTAGGCGACGATATCCCCGACTTGGGCGTAATGCGCCGAGTTGGACTCGCTGTTGCGCCACAAGATGCGGCTCCGGAGATTTTGGCCGTGGCGCATTATATCTCGCACTGCTGTGGTGGCGAAGGGGTAGCCCGAGACGTGATAGAACAAACTCTCCGCGCCCAGGGGCTATGGGGTAGCGAAGGTGCCGGACTCGCTTGGTAACGAGCAACAATCGGATTAGAAAAGCGTATGAAAGTAGTATTAGCGACTCAATCCCCACGACGTCATGAGCTTTTTTCGGGGCTGGATATTCCCTTTACAATCCGTCTGATTGAGGGTATTGACGAGACCTATCCGAGCACACTCCCCATCCATCAAATCCCCCAATATATAGCGGAGCGAAAGGCTCTTGCCTACCAGTCTTCTCTTGCAGAAGACGAAGTAGTACTAACGGCAGATACGGTGGTAATTGTGGGAGATAAAGTGCTAGGCAAACCGCATTCCCCCGAGGAGGCGAGGGCTATGCTGCACGAGCTTTCGGAGCGTGAGCACCAAGTCTCTACCGGAGTGGCTCTCATGGGAGCGGATGGCAGAGGCACCTCCTTTGTAGCTACCACCCGCGTTTGGTTTGCATCGCTTAGCGAAGAGCAGATCGACTATTACTTGCGCTCTTACCACCCCTACGACAAAGCCGGAGCCTACGGCATCCAAGAGTGGATTGGCTATGTAGCCATAGAAAAAATCGAGGGTTCGTTTTACAACGTGATGGGCTTACCCGTGCATCTTGTATATCAGACTCTCCAGAAATGGCAGGTATGCGAAAAAAATTTCGTACCTTTGCCCATCGTTATAGTAGACAAAAAATAGATTATAGGATAAGTAGCGATGAAAAGAACGTTCCAACCCTCGAACCGAAAGAGAAAGAACAAGCACGGATTCCGTGCCCGTATGGCAACGGCAAATGGTCGCCGTGTACTTGCTTCGCGCCGTGCTAAAGGTCGTGCCAAGCTAACGGTTTCGGACGAGTATTAAAACACACAAGGCTCTCTTGCCTTTTCACGCTGAAAGGAGAGAGTCCCGAGGTCAAGCAGGGGCAAACTCAGGGCGCAGCAAGCGCCGCGAGGACTTGACCGAACAGACCCCTATTGTTAGCCCTCCCAAACTCAGAGTCTCCGTCGTTTTATACGAAGAGGTAGCCTAGTTTGGGAGGTTTTCTTGTTTCCAAAGAAATGATAGATCGGCTGCTCTCAAGCTAGAGTTGCCCAACCTAAGAAAATCGATACCCTATAGATAAATTGGGTTTGTTGCACTTTTGTTGTACTTTTGACAAGAGAAAACAGAATTTTTAGAGATATGAGTAATACCTCCCCTTCGCAACAATCCCTTTCGGAGAAGGCTCCTACCCATTTAAGACCCTTTATTTTTATGGTAATACTGATGGCACTCATCGGTTTTATCACAAGTCTTAATCAACAATTTCAAGCCCCCCTCAAAGAAACCTTTTTGGCAGAGAGTGGTGCGCTCAAGAACGCCTTTGCCACCTTTATTACCTTTTCTTTTTTCTTGTCCTATCTCTTGATGGGGCCCGTAAGTGCTCGTTATTTACAACGCTGCGGCTACAAGAAAACACTGCTCAAGGGGATTGTAGTTGTTGCTTTTTCGCTTATTATTTTTGAGCTCTCAGCCCTCAGTTTCCAATGGATTGGTGAGGGGTCGCTCAATCATATCACTATTGGGAGCATCCGGTTACCTCTAGGATACTTTTTGTTTTTGATAGGGTCGTTCGTATCGGGTACGGGGCTGACCTATCTGCAATCGTCTGTTAATCCCTACGTTGTAGTCTGTAACGTGCCTCATACCACGGGGGTAACGCGTCAGAATATCGCAGGTACGGGCAATTCTCTCATGACCACCTTGGTGCCCCTCTTTGTCGGCTTGGTAATTTTTGGTGGTAAAGAAGGGAGTGAGCTGGAGGTTAGTGCCATATTCCTACCTATGGCTATCTTGATCCTTTTTGTCGGTCTACTCTATTTTGGAGTAAGGACGACAAATTTACCCGAATTGCCCAATACGACTGAGGCGAAAGGGGAGCATCTAGAGCACTCCGTGTTCTCATTCCGTCACCTCACATTAGGCGTTATAGGCATATTTATGTACGTTGGTTGCGAGGTGTGCGTAGGCAGCAATATTGTACTGTACGCCCAGCAGGATCTTGGGATCTCGTACGAAATGGCCGTCAAATGGGCTTCTCTCTATTGGTTTTCTATGCTAGTGGGGCGCTTCTTCTCTAGCTTCCTTTCGATGATCAAAGCCCACATACAACTGGCCGTAAGCACCTTCTGTGCAGGGCTCTTGGTCGTGCTCGCCATCCTCCTCAAGATGCCTTGGTTGCTAATTGGGGTAGGGCTTTTCCACTCTCTTATGTGGGGAGCTATCTTCTCTTTGTCCCTCGAGGGGCTTGGGAAATACACAGCACGCGCTACAGGAGTATTGCTGATGGGCGTTGTCGGAGGAGCCATACTTCCCTTTACGCAAGGGCTGCTTGCCGACCTATTCCACAGCTGGACTTGGACATGGCTCCTCATCATTGCAGGAGAAGTATACATGCTCTACTATGCTCTTTGGGGGTATAAACCCAAACAGGTAAAGAGAGCGTGAAAAAGACTCGGTTACGGGGAGAGTAAATAACCCCTACCCTAGTTGGGCTTCGCAGCTCAGTGTTTCCCTCCCCTTTGTCTAGGCAGTAGACTAGGTTTGCAGTAGATTCTGTATATTTGCCGAGCAGGTATGGAAAAATTACGAGAACTACCTCCCGAAGAACAAGATCTCATAGCCGCTCTTCGTGAGCCAAGCAAGCGTCGCACCGCTTTTGCGACCCTCGTTCGGCAGTATTCGCGCCCTCTTTATTGGCAGATCCGTCGTATTGTAATAAACCACTCTATTGCAGACGAATTGGTACAGGAGACCTTTCTCAAGGCGTGGAGGGGGCTGGACACCTTTCGGGGAGAATCGAAAATCTACACTTGGCTCTATCGGATCGCCGTCTTCGAAGCCCTCAACTATACCGGGAAAGCTAAGAAGCGCGGCGAAAACGTTGTGGAGATAACCGAAGAGAATCGTTACCTGGTGGAGAATGTTTCCGGCGATCCCTACTTTGATGGAGACGCCGCCGAGGCTCTATTCCAGAAGGCCATAGCCACACTCCCCCCCAAGCAAAAACAGGTCTTCTTGCTGCGCTATTATGAGGAGAAGAGTTACTCAGATATTGCAGAACTTACAGGCACAAGTGAGGGGGCACTTAAGGCAAGTTATCATCACGCCGTAGCCAAGATAAAACACTATATTGAGGTACACCATTAAACCTTAGCCGCTAAATCTATCCTATATTGTACGAGATATGGGAATTATAATCGAAAAGCATTTCGTCAAAAGATGGGAACTAATAAAGAGCAACTAAACTACGATACCGAGGAGAGTCGCAGCCACTACACAACTCCCGAAGGGTATTTCGAGACTTTGGAGGAACGTATCATGGCACATATTGACGAGGAGCCCGTTGTCTTAGAAGAGCAAATAACACCTCCACTAGGTAAGCGGCTTGTATGGCAGCGTCTGCGCCCTTACGTTTATTTGGCAGCCTCTTTCGTTCTTACAATTGGTATGTTTAGAGGATTCCGATACATCCGCTCTCAGCATATCCCAAGCCCTGTAATAGAAAAGGAGGCCAAGCTAGAGCAAGAAAAGGACACTCAATACTACGAACTACTTGCCGGTGAATACACAGAAGAATCCGAAGAGGCAAATCTTTGGTTCATGGATGCAAACTATACTGACTAATAACCTCTCCATAATGAAACAATCAACCCTACGTATTTTCATTATCACTTGCCTATCGCTTTTCTACGGAGCTATTGCTTTCGCTCAAGAGCCCCCCTCGATACCGGAGCGTAGGGCACTGGCGGCACGGCGAGATAAGTTTGTCTGCAAAGAACTTAGCCTGACAAACGAGGAGTGCACCAAGCTAACCATTATATTGCATCAGATGGATGAGGAGCGTATGAATATCTGGGCCGACTTTGGACAGCTCCACATGCAGATCAAAAAAAATCCGCAAGCATCACAGGCGGAGATGGCTCAGTATCTAAAGCTAAAGAGCGAATGCAAGATCAAAGATGCCAAGCTTGTTGAGGAATACTACCTGAAACTCTCCAACGTACTCCCCCCTGACAAACTTCTCGAATTGGATAAGGTGCAGAGGCGTTTTGGGCAAGAATTATCGCGAGAAAAACACCTCAAATGATTGTTTTGCCGTACCTTTGAGGACGGTATAAACAAGGAACAATTATTCAAACGTATAAATAAAACCAATGAGTATAACAAAAGACTACTTTGTATCGTGCAGCTACGACCTCTATGCCGGTCCCAACGAAGTACGAGACTTTATAGAGCAAGCCACTCCCGAGAGCCCCATGCAATACCTACATGGTATTGGGATGATGCTCCCCGCTTTTGAGCAAAAACTAGAAGGCCTCAAAGAGGGAGAATCTTTCGATTTTGAGCTTACTCCCGAAAATGGTTACGGGGAGCGTTTCTCCGATCGTGTAGTACCTCTAGACTACAAAATCTTCTGTGACGAGGATGGGGAATTCGACGAGGAACACGTATTCGTAGGAGCTCGTGTACCCATGCAAACCGCTGATGGACAACGTATCGAAGGCCAAGTGATCGATATGAACAACGAAAAAGTAACCTTGGACTTTAACCATCCTCTTGCCGGTATGCACCTTCACTTCTCGGGCAAGATACTAGAAGCTCATGTTGCTTCTGAGGACGAACGCGCCGAGATTGAGGCTCTTCTGCATCCCCACGGAGGTAGCTGCGGTTGCGGTTGCCACGACGAAGATGGCGAGGGCGGTTGCGAAGGTGGTTGCTGTGGAGGATGCCACTAATCCACCTTTATCCCTAAAGTAAATCCCTATAGCTCCCCTCTCCGCTCTAGAAAAGTGGAAGAGGGGAGTTTTATTTTTCACCTATATGAATACATTTGGCCAGCATCTTCGCTTGACAACTTTTGGAGAGTCGCACGGAAAAGCTATCGGTGGTGTACTGGATGGAATGCCTGCCGGGGTTCGTATTGATCTCCTAGAGGTGCAGAAATTCCTCGACCATCGCCGCCCAGGCTCCAGTCTGAGCGTTACGCAACGCCGGGAGGCGGATAGAGTCGAGGTCTTATCAGGACTTCTCCCCGATGGCACAACCACGGGAGCTCCGATAGGCTTTATTATTGCCAACCAAGATGCTCGCAGTGCGGATTATAGGCCTTTGGAGCATCTGTATCGCCCCTCTCATGCCGATTACACCTACCACGAGAAGTACGGAGTGCCTCCACAACCCGGTGGCGGACGAGCCTCAGCACGCGAGACGGCTGTGCGTTGTGCTGCAGGAGCTATGGCCTTGCAATTATTACAACCCTTAGGGGTGAAAATCTATCCCTATATCAGGGGTATTGGAGAAGTACAGCTCCCCTCAGATGCGCTTACGGATCTTGATTTGGATAAGATATACCACTCTTCGGTGCGCTGCCCCCACCCTATTTGGGAGGCTAAACTAGAGCGCAACCTTGCCGAAGTGCGCCGGCGTGGTGATAGCGTGGGTGGGCTTGTGGAGTGTCTAGTGCAGGGAGTGCCTGTTGGTTGGGGTAGCCCCCTCTACGATAAACTCTCGGCGCGATTGGCTTTTGCCATGCTCTCCATCAATGCTGTAAAGGGCTTTGAGATAGGAGATGGCTTTGCCCTTGCACGTTGCTTGGGTAGTCATGTAAACGACGTTATGGAGCGCACCGAATGCGGCTCTATAGTCTTCCGCAGCAACCACTCGGGAGGCATACAAGGTGGTATCTCTACGGGAGCCGAAATTCGCTTCGCCGTAGCCTTCAAACCCACCCCCACCATTGCACTGGAACAAGAGACGCTCAACCTAGAGGGAGAGGCTGTGCGCTTTGCAGGTACCGGACGGCACGATCCCTGCGTAGCTCTACGCGGCGTAAGCGTGGTACACGCCATGACAGCTCTTGTCTTAGCCGACGCCTACCTAGCCTCCCGCTAACCCAAACTAAGGCTCCCTATCCCTACAAGCATCGTCCTATCTCCTTTCTACAATCCCCATATTACATTAAACAGCGTCGAGAAAGGGCAGATTTAATAAGATTTCCTCTCCTATTTCTTCATCCGGCGCAAAAAACACCCTCTCTTCTTTTGCCAATCTTTAGGAAATCCATACATTTGCATCGTCTCTCCTTGTAGCTATAAAAAACTCCCTTCGGATGCATATTCGGGGGGTTTTGTGCTGCTCTTGTGATAAAGGGAGGAGGAGATTTATTGTATCAGGAATATGTTTGAAAGAAAAATTGAGAATATGAAAACAATGAAGCTAATTGGGGTTTCGTTGGTATTGGCAGTGACTGTTCTCTTTGCCAATGCAAGCAACCCACCAACGATTGTTGTTGCCGAAGCAGGAACACTATCGGCACAAATGGGAGCATTGAAAGAGGTAGACGCCCTAATCGTACAGGGCAAGATCAACCGACAAGATTTGGACTGGCTCAATGCCAATTGTCCAAACCTCGTAAACCTAGACCTCGAGCAAGCTTCAATCGAATTGTGGAATGATCCCGAAGACGAATGGGCCTACTTCCCCGCAAACAACTTCCCATCCTCTTTTGCCGACAATACTCGCCTTAAGAGATTAGTACTCCCCACCTCTCTAACGGATATGGGTGTTAGTTGTTTGGTTAATGCCTCCTCTCTTACTACGGTTGTATGCAAAAATCCAACTCCTCCCGCAGCTGACGAGGACTATCCCTTTATCTTCTCGGAGGCGACAAAGAGTGCAGGTACACTCTATGTCCCCCAAGAAGCCATTGCAGCCTACAAGCAAGCCGTTGGATGGAACTTCACGACTATCAAATCTATTGAAGAGGAGGGAGAGACACCTGCAAGCGCACAATATAAGCTATCCGAAGATGGGACTACTCTTTTGAAGTGGGAATCAAACGACAAAGTTGTAGACTTTACAGCGGATGAAAAACTAAGCAAAATAACGGCAATTGCCGCCAATGCCTTTGGCAATATGAGTGGAGGTTTAGATGTAGAGAAGGTGATCCTCCCCGCTACCTTGCGAGAGATCGGGAGCTATGCCTTTGGCAATTGTACAAAACTAAAGGAGGTAGAAATGAAGGATCAGGTCGAGACTATTGCCGCCGGAGCTTTCTTTGGTTGCACAAGCTTAAAAGAGATACACCTCTCTACGGCTCTAAAGAATTTGGGCAAGTCGGCATTCAGTAGTTGTACCGAGCTGACCGGCATCGAGATTCCCGCCTCAATCAAAACGATTGAAAATTCTACCTTCTATGGATGTACTCAACTAAAGGAAGTTAAGTGGCCTAGCGAATTGAAAAAGATAAACCCTATGGCTTTCTCAAATACTAGGTTGCAGACCCTAGACCTTGGGGCTACTGCACTTACCACTATTGGCGGAGAAGCCTTCCTAGAGTGTGAGCAATTAGAACATGTCATTTTACCGCAGACCCTATCCTCGATAGAGGATGAAGCCTTCTCCTCTTGCTCAAAACTAACTCGAGTAGAAGGGCTAAAAGATGTACCCACTATCAAATCAAAGGCCTTCTTTGCAACCCAGATCTCATCGCTTGATCTACAGAAAACCGAAACAATTGGCGCCTTTACCTTTGGCAAGACGTTGATAAAGACACTCGTCCTCCCCTCTTCGTTGAAAAGCATAGGCACATCGGCCTTCGAGGGCTGTGAGCAATTAGAGGAGGTAACATTCGCAAGCAACGGAGTGCTGGCCAATACAGGAAGAAAAGCATTTAAGGGCTGCACCTCGCTAAAAAAGGTCGCCTTAGGAAATGTACCAAGGGTAGATGATGGTAGCTTTTTTGAGTGTGGTCAGCTAGCCGACATCGATTGGGGCACTGCGCTTGTCTCTATCGCATCGAGTGCCTTCGATGCATGCAATGCTTTAGTCCATATCGAACTTCCTCAAACCCTTACGGAGATAGAGGACTGGGCCTTCTACGAATGTACAGGCTTAGAGAGTGTCACTATCGGGGATGCCACCCGACATATCTTCAAAGAAGCCTTTTCTTGCAGCCCCAAGCTCCACACGGTTAAGCTGGGCTCCGGCATCCAACAAATCGACAAATGGGTATTTAGGAAATGTACAGCACTGAAAGAATTCCACTGCACAGCCGCTAATCCGCCGCTATTGGAAGAAGATGTTTTCTCTGAAAGTGGACAACGCAATGCCACACTATACGTGACCCTAACCGCCCTATCTCTATACAAGGGCGCTGAGCAATGGAAAGAATTCGGAGAGATCAAGGCGATTGAAACCTCGAGCCTCAGCAAAGTGGGGCAAAAGCCTTCGGTGGTTATTGATGTGGAGAGTCACACCATCGCCGTAAAGGGAGCCAGTAGAATCAATCTGTATGACCTCCTAGGCAAGGTTATTGCCACGGGAGAGGATTGGGTAGAGCTACCCTCTACACTCCACTCTTGTGTCGTAGAATGGCAAGCAAACGGCTCATGGCAGTCTGAGGTAGTAGCCTTCTAAAAAGTCCCTTCCACCCAGAGGAGGAGAACAAAAAAGGCTGGGGGGAAACCCTCAGCCTTTTTTTGTATTCGGTGTAATTGGTAACGCTTAGCAGAGAAAACTCTTGAGCTGATCGCACTTATTCCCTGCACGCAACTTACGAATTGCCTTTTCCTTAATCTGGCGAACTCTCTCGCGAGTAAGTCCGAACTTATCGCCAATCTCCTCGAGCGTCATCTCCGGATTAGGACCAATCCCGAAGAAGAGCTTTATAATCTCAGCCTCACGCTCAGAAAGTGTAGAGAGCACTCGATCAATCTCTGTATTGAGCGAGTCGCGCATCAAAGAGCGGTCTGTGCTGGGAGCATCTTCGTTTACGAGTACATCCAAGAGACTATTGTCCTCGCCATCCACAAAGGGGGCATCTATAGAGACATGCTTACTGAATGACTTAAGCGTAACAGCTACCTTCTCTTCGCTTTGATCAAGGATAATAGCGAGTTCCGCAATAGAGGGACGTCGCTCGTTTTCTTGCTCAAACTGTTCGATGGCTTTCTTGATCTTAGCTTGAGCACCTACCTGATTGAGAGGGAGACGTACAATACGAGACTGCTCTGCCAATGCTTGCAAGATGGATTGACGGATCCACCACACAGCATAAGAGATAAACTTAAAACCGCGGGTTTCGTCGAACTTCTCGGCAGCTTTGATAAGGCCTAAATTACCTTCGTCTATGAGGTCGGGGAGGCTCAGACCTTGGTTCTGATACTGCTTCGCCACCGACACTACGAATCGCAAATTGGCACGTGTGAGTTTGTCTTGAGCACGGCGATTGCCTCGGCGAATCTCCTGTGCAAGGCGCACCTCTTCATCCACATCAATAAGCTCTTCTCTACCAATCTCTTGCAGATATTTATCGAGAGACGCGCTCTCACGATTGGTAATGGACTTGGTAATCTTTAGTTGTCTCATATATAATACATTCTTCTATTCTCTCTACGCTTCTCACCATCCATCGCTTGGAGAGATGAGGTTAGCGAAAGAAGACAAGCCTTGTGGTAGCTACTATCCCATGCAGAGGCGTGCGGCTTCTTTGGAGAGCCTCTACCACCAGTCTTGCTCCTAGTTCTTCTCTGCAAGGGAGGCTTCGGAAAGCTATTCTCTAGATAGCTTTGGCAATACCCTACCTTGCTGTTACGGCACCTGTCCGCCCCTTACGAGGCAAGAGCCACAGCTCTTTTACAATAGGTCTATAACATAATACTTTGTACGCCCATTGGGGTAGAATCCCTTTAGGAGTAGGCTACCATCGCCTCTGCGAGATTGCTGCACCTGAGTGATGGCTCTACGAGCCTCTTCTACAGAGCGTACCGGTTTATTATTGACAGAAAGGATGATAAACCCTTCCTTGATGCCTGCTTCTTTGAATTTACCATCACCCACTTTGGCCACGGCTACACCATAAGAAACGCCATACGAACGCTTTTGTTCATTGGTTAGCGCCTTTAGCTGAGCACCCAGCATCACCTTGGGATCATTATGGATGATCTGCTCCCCGCCCTCTTCGTTTTTGAGCGTCACCTTTAGCATTTTGGTGCTACCCTTGCGATTAACGGTCACTTCTACCTTATCACCGGGGCGGCGAATGCTGATGAGGTCTTGGAGCTGTGCCATATTCTTAACGGGCTTACCATCTACGGCAGTAATCACGTCATGCTCTTCCATCCCTGCGGAGAAGGCTCCACTGCGCTCTGCAAAGGTGGTTACAACTACACCTTCGTTTACCTTGAGCCCTAGCTTTTCTTTGATTTCACTCGTAACATCAGTGCCGCCGATCCCGAGTACCGCACGCTGTACGGAACCAAACTTTTTGATGTCGGCCACCACCTTGGCAGCGCTATTGATGGGGACGGCAAACGAGTAACCCGCATAGTTGCCCGTTTGAGAATAAATCATCGTATTGATACCCACCAATTCGCCGGCTGCGTTTACGAGAGCACCTCCACTATTACCGGGATTTACGGCTGCATCAGTCTGAATAAAGCCTCCGATCTTGTTTCCTCCCTCCGAAGCTGTGGAGCGAGCCTTTGCACTTACAATGCCGGCTGTAACGGTACTGGTCAAATTAAAGGGGTTGCCTACGGCCAAAACCCACTCTCCCACTTTGAGCGCGTCGCTATTACCAAAAGGAATGGTAGGGAGATCTTCTGCATCCACCTTGATAAGGGCGATATCGCCAGCCGGGTCACTACCTATAAGTTTGGCACTGAGGGTACGATTATCGTTGAGGGTAACGGAGATCTTATTCGCATTATCAATAACGTGATTATTGGTAATGATGTAGCCATCGGTACTGATAATTACTCCGGAACCGTAGCCTACAACGGGACGCGAACTGGGGCGATCGAAACTTCCACTTCCCCCTCCGAAGAAAAATTCGAAAGGATCCATATAGCTCTGATCGATCTGCTGCTCTCCCTCTACTTTGATATGTACTACAGAATGCACCGAAGCCTCTGCTGCCGGCACAAGATCGGGTGCATTGCCCACGCTACGGCTCATATCGAAGCCCATAGCGGCATTGCGAAAAGCCCCTCCGTCTACCTCCGTCGAAGCCATTCTACGCTCCGAGCGACGTTCCATTAGAGAGTAAACACCGGCAGATACTGACGCGCTCAGAAGAGCAACGCCCATAGCCCCTAGAATGATTTTCTGAATTCGTTTCATAGATCCAAATATATTATCTACAAGTTCTCTATCAACTTTGGAGGGCATCTTCTCGTTCTAAACGAGACAACCTCCAACATAGAGACGATTTTGTGCGACAATTGTTGCTTAGACCTTTTATCATTACATCTATCGGAGCCTTCCCTCTCTGTCTAAGAGGAGATCCGCCCCAATCCTTATAACGACCGAATCGACACTTTTCGTATACCCACTACTCTGCAAAGCGACGACAAAAAGAACTAGAGATTGTTTTTCCACACCCTCCAATTCTTCTCTACAAAGAGACTCCTCACATCAGCCACTCCCTCCACAAATGGAAGAAAAGGACTGAAAGGAGGAGTATATAAATCTTTTTATTTGAGGGAAGAGATCGAAGACATCTCCCTCAAAAGGTATTATTTCTTCTTACGATTGCCGTAGCGGTTCATGAACTTGTCTACGCGACCAGCGGTATCGACAAGCTTAGCCTTACCGGTGAAGAAAGGATGCGAAGTATTTGAAATTTCGACCTTTACGAGGGGATACTCTACGCCATCGATTTCAATCGTTTCCTTAGCTTGGATGGTAGACTTGGTGATAAACACCTCTTCGTTAGACATGTCTTTGAATACTACGGGACGGTAGTTTTCGGGGTGAAGACCTTTTTTCATTGCTCTTATTATCTATTACTTATTCTATTTTTGCGGGGCTTCACCTGCCCATCGTCTGCCTATCTCGCCCCTAATCCCACCAAAGAATGAGAAGGGGCTGTCTAAACAAGATGGGAGAGCTAGGCGCATAGCTATCCGCATATCAGTCGCAAAGGTACTACATTGTTTCGATTCCAACAAATTCCAGTATTGCAGATTCCAGTATGCAGATTCCAGTATCAAGTGCAACGGTGTGACAAAAGTAATGCTAAGATCCCATTTTGCAGACCCCAGTACTACGTCTACGTCTCTCTCAAATACACAGGAATACTTCACCCCCCTATCTATCAAAAACAAATTCAGTACATTTGCGCGTATCCTCACGATAGAGAAAACTCATGCTATAGAAAATTCAAGTCTGCATATAGGATTATGAAATACTCCCCTAAGACGCGAGCATTCATGCTCTTTTCACTCTCCATTTTGAGTACAGCACTTCTTCTCAGTTATAAGAAAGAGGACAAGAAAAGAGAGGAGGCAGAGGAAGCCCGCACTGCAATGCAGAGATCGGAGGCACCCCCCAAGGGACAAAAGACGGTGGTTGATAGCACGTATAGCGATTGGCACGTCACGGTGCAAAAGGCTCACGTCAAGACCAAGCACAATCGGGTTGATAGCAAACTCTTGGTCACCATCTCGAAAAGCGGAAAGACACTGTTCAATAAAGAGGTGATCACCCCGAGCATCTTAGACCCATCCCTTGACAATCACTTTCAATTAACCAACGTATATATCAAAGGAATCACCAATACAACCGTATATATCTCTCTGGAGGCTTTCTCCCGGGAAACAGATGGGGAGAATTACTTCATTCTCGCATTCTCGCGAGATGGGAAGTTTAAGAAATACCGGCGACCTTTGTCGCTAGACGACTCAGACTTTATCGTGGATTTTTACATCATGTACACGCATGAAAACCTACAGAAATCTGTAGACAAGGCTTCTTTACAGAAGATCGCAAAGGCTTATGGCACCTCTAACTTTGTAGCGCAACTGGAGAAAAACGGTTCCTTATCCATCTATCCGCCCGAGGTTATCTCTCGCTACAAACTTGACGTCGAGATAGAGACCAATACCCTAGAGGATTACGACGACATCTACGAATGCTGCAGGGCCTTCTTCTACCCTAAAGACAAGGACAACCCCATTGGCTCTATGGATGTGGAGATAAAGGCAACCGAAGGAGAAGACGGCGTAGTATTCTACAATCGCATCGACAAAATTAGCCGTTAAGCGCGTTGCCCTCCCTTTTCTCAAAAATTTCTCTGGGGAATAGAGCGTGAAATCCGTTTCGAAATAGGCCTAAAACTCCAAGAAATCTAGGCAAGAATCCTCGGAAAATCACGCAAAACAAAGAGGCATTTTCAGCGACATTTCTTTCTCTTATCACCCAGTACTCCGGAGAGCACCCATGAGTGCTCAATAAACTCCGGATGGAATAATAAAAAGGCTGGCTCCAACGATGGGAGTCAGCCCTTCTTTTTATTTCTCCGGTCTCTCGAAGCCCATTCTCGGCAGGGAGCCTCTATTCCGCTGCATCTCAGGCAATAATCCTAAAAAATTAGCCAAAAGAATTAGAAAGACTCGCCCCTCAATGTTCCCTTAGAGGAGGGAGAGAGAGGCAGGCTACTAGTCGAGAAGCGTCAGCTTGACCAGCTCTATCCGCGTAGAACTAGAGCGCAATATGGTAAAGCGTAGCTTGCCGATCTCTACAATCTCACGAGTCTTGGGGATGTCTCCATGATGGGCAAGGATAAGCCCTGCCAGCGTGTTATATTCGTCGCTCTCGGGCAGGTTGAGGTGGTATTCTTCGTTGATAAGGTCAATCTCACAACGCGCCGAAAAGATATAGTTGCTATCGTCTATCTGGCGGATAACTAGCTGTTTCTTGTCGTGCTCGTCCTCTATATCCCCAAAGATCTCCTCCACGAGGTCTTCCATCGTTACAATACCCGCCATTCCGCCCAGCTCATCTACCACAATGGCTACGGACTGCTTCCGCTGCATCAATTGCTTCATCAACTTATGCCCAAAGACGCTCTCCGGCACAAAAAGAGCCTGCTTCATGCGCTGCTGCCAATCATCCCCGCGAAACATCTCTGAAGAGTGAATATAGCCAACCACGTTGTCTATGCTTCCGTCGTACACAATTATTTTGGATAGCCCCGTGGAGACAAAGATACCCCTTAAAGTCTCTAGAGGAGTAGCAAGATCGCAGGCCACCACCTCACTACGCGGCACCATGCAGTCTCGTGCTCGCACATCGGAGAAGCCAATTGCATTCTGAATAATCTTGACCTCCGTATTGAGCGTCCCCTGATCGTCGTCGTGCAGGAGAGTATCACTCAGGTAGTGATCCAGGTCAATTGTCGTTAGGTGGCGATGTACCACAGCTTGGTTCCCTCGCACTCCCATAAGCCGGAGAAAGCCTCTCGACAATACCGAGCAGAAGAGGGTGATAGGCAGAAGGAGGAAATAAAAAAAGGCAGAAAGCAACGAAAAATGCCGCATCGCACTATTCGGGTTCCGCTTAAATTGAGACTTAGGGAGATACTCCCCAAACACAATGATAACGAGGGTAGATATGAGAGAATCGACCAAGACAAGAAGCCACCCGGAGTGGATGAATTGCTCCAAATAGGGGTCTAAAATAAGCGACATCAGTAGACCATACATTACGAGCACAATGTTATTGCCCACGAGTACGGTCGTAACATAGCGGTCGGGATTGCGGAAAAGCATCTTGAGAGCCTTCGAGACCACCCCTCCCTTTGAGAGGTCGACCTCTACCCTAAGGCGGTCACTCGTGAGGTAGGCAATCTCCATCCCCGAGAAAAAGGCAGAGAGGATAAGCAGGGCAATCACCCCCAACACAGAGAGCAACGATAAGGGGGGTAAAGAGGTGGTAAGGAGTATCATTCTTCCGAATTTTCTTCTTTTACATCCATCTGACCAACGTTGTTGTAGAACGTGTACTGCTGAAAATTTTGAGACGCCTCAAAGTGGCTTCCCATGAGCGAACGCCCTAGCCCCTCGATCCTCACAGTGTCTTGCGAAAAGACTTTTCCCTGATTCTTATCCCAATAGAGGTGACGAGTGGTAAAACGCTCCCCCGAGAGATTGACCACCAAGACGTGCCCGATAAAATCCCACAGCTCTTCGTTCATATAGTAGTAGGCTGTATCGCATTTTACTTGGGCTAGCTTGTTTTTCTTATCGTCGAACTTCTCGGCATAAAACCCCTTTGGAAAAACCCAGCAAGGGCGCTCCCGCTTCTCATAGATATACCACTCCAAGGCTACCATGCGGTACTGAGTTTTCCCCGAGTCTGAGATAAGTACATCTACGCTATCGGTGTACATGCTGTAGATAGAGTCGAGACTAAACTCGTGCTTTACCACCTGCGTAGTACCATCACCTCCACAACCATAGAGCAGGGGGAGAAATAAAAAAGCCAAGACGCTCAGCACCCAAAGATGAGAACGCTTGACCTGTAGATGAGGGGCAGTTGGCACGACTCTAAGGGAAACGACGTCAAAAAAATTGATTCACGCCCCGGGGAAAGAATCCTCTCCCCCCTTGGGGCATGAATGATAATGGTTAGCGGATGGTTGTGCTTTCTCCAATCCAACCACCGACATAGAAGCTCTTACCCTTGTCTAGCTCGGGGTGCATGAAAACGTCCGACGAGCTGGGGAGGTGACGGCGATACTGCGCAATGAGAGAAGCAGCTTCGCCGGCTACACGTGAGTCTATGGAGCGAGCACGCTCTAGCTTATCCAATACGAGATAGAATACACAGCGTTGCTTGAGGGCATCTCCGGGGAAGATGCTGCTCGCCGTTGCAGCATACATCTTGGCAATGAGGATAAGAGGGCTACCCATGGAGGGGTTCTCGGCCATTGCTTTTTGGCAATAAGCACGGCTCTGCGAGTACTGACGCGCATTCATGCTCATCACAGCCAGCGTGTAGTAGCAGCTCGCTTTTATGTTCTTGTCACTTGTAAGAGAGATTGCTTTATTGAGGAATTCGGTAGCTTCGGCGTTCTTATTCGCACTCATAGCCTCCTTAGCCAACCCGAGAGCTGAAGCAGCTGTTGGTTTGATGGCAAAGAGATACTTACTCGCTTTGAAGTAAAGAGGATCTTTTTCGCAATCGGCATTGCGGAACATATCAAGCATTGCCTGCAAGAAAGCGATGTTTTCTTTGTTGGCTTCTAGGTCTTTACCATAGATCTTTACCAGCATATCGCACTTGGCAAGCCCACTCTGTACAAAGAGCATATCAAGCTGACCTTTGAGGCTTCGTACATATTCGATGCGTACCGTATCACCCGTTGCCTCAGCAGCTTCCACGGCTTTTTCCATGATATCATTACCACTCATGTAGTCGTTGATATACTGCTGGTGCCAAGCCTCGTTGCCAATAGCCTTGTTGAGCGAAGAGTAAACATTGAAGTACACCACCTTGGCATCCGTATCCCCTCCAATCTTCTCTATAACGGGCTTTGTCCAGCCATAGATTTTGTCGTAGTCCACTTTTTCTTTGGGAACAATCTGGAGGTAATCCGTAACCTTGCTAGCGGTGATCCAATCCAAGCCATAACGAGGATCGTCACCAAAGTACTTTGCTCTATCGTCGTAGAGTTTCATCAACTCTTCGACCTTTGCAGCGCGCTTTGCAGGGTCTGTCTCTTGTTGTATTTGCCAATTGAGAATCTTTACTCCGGAGATGTATATATTCTTTGAAGAGCCGGGGCATTCTGCATAGGCTTTCTTCCAAAATTCATACGCATCCGTATAGCTCTCACTCTTTACATAGGTAGAGAAAAGGCTGATATTTTCGCGGCAGCGGATACTGTCTTGCCCCGAGCCATATGGAGTACCGGAGGCTATCCCGGTTTGTGCCAAAGCTACAAGCGAAGAGGCAAGTAGCGTAGCCGAAAAGATAATACACTTTAGTCCTTTCATAGTGTTGCTTGTTTACTATTTATTTCGTCTTGTAAAATGGATTGGTAGATATAGTGGTAGAGTTTTTAGTCGAGACGTATTTTGCGGAACCAACCTTCATTGAAGCGCAATCCCAAGGTAATACGGAAATAGTTTTCGTGTACCCAACTTGTTTGTTGGGGGAAGAGGTGACTATAATCGAAGGTCAGATCTAACCAAGAGCGTCTGTCCACCATCGGGATCCCCAAACCAAATGAAATTCCCCCCTTCATATAGCCTTTGTAGACTTGATCACTCGGCAAGGTGATGTAGCTATTCTCCGCAGAGAGACCGAATCGATACTCCATTCTCTGCCAAACAGAACGTGCTATCTCACTGGGGGTATAGGTTGCGCCCAATCCTATTTGCCACTGATCGCGAGCCCGATAATTCGGGTGCCCCGTGAGGGCTTTTTGCCACATATTGTATTGGACATCGGCAGCAAGCAATAGTTTACTGCTCCACTGGTAAGCGAGCCCTAGCCCAAAAGCATTGGGCGTATGGTAAGCGTTCTTGGCAGTGATAGTATCCGACTCATAAGGTGTAGACGAGGTGCCGGAAGAAAGTAGCTTACGATGTACAAAACTACTAGCAAGGGGCAACGAAGGCGAATAGGTAAAACCAAGCGTTAGCGAGTGCTCTTTAGAGATGGCAAACCCGTACTGCACCCCGGCATCCAGCTTAAAGCCGTGCAACGAAAGTATCTCAATATTTGTAGGATTGTAGGCTGTGGAAGAATTAAAATCTACGGTACGTCGATTCGTAAGCGAACCAAAGAGATACGAACCGTTCAGACCAAAAGAAAAGTTCTTAGTGGGGTCGAAAGCGATCCCCAAATAGGTCTCCGAAATATTACCGTTCCCCTGATAGAGCGTTGTGTACTGCCTATTGGTTGCCCCTTCAATTGATTGGGAAGCCCCAAAGCGATACCCAACGGTAGAAAAGGGCATAATCCCTGCACTTACAGACATCCAGGGAGCGACGGGGAAAAGCAAGGTTGCATACTCAAAGTTGCCCAAGAGGCGAGCATCTTTGTTATTCCCCTCAACGAACCACGAAGCACCTGCACTGGCACTAAAGTCGAAGATAAAGGTCTGACTATCCACCGCTGCATAGGAGGCCGGATTCTTAGGATTGACAAAGCGATCGGAGCGTAAGGCAATACCGACATTACCCATACCTCGTGATACTCCGGCTGTCTTCTGAGACAACTCTCCGATGCCAAAGCGAGAATAGGGAGACTCCGTACTATTGCTCTGTGCCCTCAACCCATGAGGAAGGGCGAAAGTGAGAGCCAGCACTAAGAGGGCTGACATCCAACGGAAGGTGTTACTTATGGTTCTGTGCATTGTACTCTAATAATCTATCAAGCCCCCTCAAAACAAGGTCGGGCACTACAAAGGTCACATTTTTTACTTTATCGGCAAAATATGTAGCATATCCACCCGTCAAAATTACCTTTAGACGAGGGTTTTTGGACTGAAGATGGCGAATGTATCCCTCAATTTCGTAGACAATCCCCCAAGCGATTCCTCCCAAAATAGCATCATGTGTATTGCTTCCCATCTCGGGAGCATCGGACGTAAGCTCCACCTCGGGTAGGAGAGCCGTTGCCATATGTAGCGCACGACTCCGAGTGCGAGGGCCGGGAGAGATATTGCCTCCGAGGTACTCTCCTGTACTAGAGACCCATTCGTAGGTAATAGCTGTGCCAATATCTATAACAAGCACGTCTGTATCCTTCTCGGTAAAAGCCAAGGCTCCAACGGCGAGAGCAAGACGATCGGCTCCAAGCTGCGCTCTTTCGTAATGGAGAGCACGGAGAGGAGACTCGGTCTCGGCGTCAATTTGTAAGAAATAGTATGACTGCTCTTGCAGATAGGCAGGAGCAAATAGTTGAGGTTCCCCCACGGATGAATAGACGGTAAATAGTCGCCCTCCGGGGGCAACTCGGCACAAAGGAGCTAAGGTCTCGGGGGTAAGTTGCTCCACAAATGCCACCTCAGGAGAAAAAACGCCATCGTCTACCACAGCCACTTTTGCGTAGCTGTTGCCTTTGTCTATGAGCAGATGCCGCTCGTGAGGTAGGGATGCCATAATTCTCTTATCTGCCTAAGGGTGGAAAAGTATCAGTGTTCGTGCGGAGTATCCGTGGGCGAAGTGCGATTGACTTGCTCCTCAGCGTGGTACGAAGAGCGCACTAAAGGACCACTAACCACATGGGTAAATCCCTTTTGGAGACCAACCTCCCGAAGGTGGTCGAACTGCGCCGGCTCAATATATGCCTCCACGGGAATATTTTTGCGACTCGGGCGTAAATACTGTCCTATGGTGAGGATGCTAACGCCCACACTAAGGGCATCGTCCATCGTCTCTAGGACCTCTTCTTCGGTCTCCCCTAGCCCTAGCATAATGCCCGTTTTTGCGGGGATACCCTGCTTGGCAATATGCCCCAGTACGGACAAACTGCGCTCATAGGTAGCGACACTGCGCACGAGAGGAGTCAAACGTTTTACCGTCTCCAGATTATGGGAAATGATGTTGGGGCGGGCAGCAATCACAAGATCGACCATGGATAGATCTCCTCGAAAATCGGGGATAAGTACCTCACAAGTCACATCCGGATTAAGCTCTCGTATCGCAAGTATCGTCTCTTGCCAATGATGCGCTCCGCCATCGGGCAGATCATCGCGATCCACACTTGTAATTACGGCGTGCTTCAAACCCATGGCGCGCACGCTCTCTGCCACAGCACGAGGTTCGTTAGGGTCGAGAGGGAGTGGACGCCCCGAGAGAGTATTGCAAAAGCGACAACTACGCGTACAAATGTTCCCGCCAATCATAAAGGTTGCCGTACCTCGGCTCCAGCACTCCCCTTGATTGGGACACCGACCGCTACTGCAAATGGTGTGCAGGCAATGCCCTTCGATCACCTTACGCGTCTCCCCATACGTAATGGAGCCTCCCAGTTTGATGCGGAGCCACTCAGGCTTCTTGACAAAGTTGCTAGACATAGTTCGGGTACAAGTTGAGCCTTTCGGATTGAGCCTCTTCCTTATAAGTTTTTCTTGAGGTAGCTAACAATCCGAGAGAAAAGGTGGTAGCGAGTATTACCGCCATAGATGCCATGATCTCGATCGGTGTACACTGCCATCTCAAAAGGCACGTCGCTCTGCACCAGCTTCTCGGTAAAATCCATCGTATTTTGGAGGTGAACATTATCGTCTGCACTACCATGGATGATGAGCAGATTGCCCTTTAAGCGATCCGCCAATGCGAGAGGAGCTCCCTTGCGATAGCCTTCGGGATTCTCTTGTGGGGTACGTAGGTAACGCTCTGTATATATAGAGTCGTAGAAACGCCAGTCTGTTACAGGGGCAATAGCCACCCCGGCCTTAAAGGTGCCCTCACCACGGCAAAGAGAAAGGAGGGTCATATAGCCACCAAAACTCCAGCCCCAAATACCGATACGTGAGGCGTCGATGTAACTATATTTGCCGAAAGCCTTGGCAGCCGCTATCTGGTCGTCGCTCTCTAGAATACCCAAATTCAGATAGGTGCACTTGCGCCATTCTCGCCCTCTAGCCCCGGTACCTCTACCATCTACACAGGCTACAATGTAGCCCTCTTGTGCAAGGGCAAACTCCCAATCTATCTCAAACTTATCAAGCACTTCTTGCGAGTCGGGGCCGCTATACTGCACCATGAGGAGAGGATACTTCTTATTGGGATCGAAATCCACAGGCTTCTGCATCCAACCATTTAGGGTAATTCCCTTTCCAATCTCAAGTTGGATAAATTCCTTGGGTAGGTATTTATATTTCGCAAGTCGGTCAGTCAGCTCTTTGTTATCCTCGAGCGTGCGCTGTATCTTGCCGTCTTTACTAGAGCGGATTGTGTACTGAGGAGCTACAGAGCTGCTGCTATACACATTGAGGAAGTAGGAGAAGTCTTGACTAAAAGTAGCTTGATTAATACCAGCCTCGCCAGCAAGGGCCTTGGTCTCACCCGCAGGCGAAACCTTGAGGATACGGCGACGAATAGGGGTCTCGTCGGCTGCTTGATAGTAGGCATTTCCCTCCTTATCCACACCGTAAAGGGTGATAATATCCCATTTGCCCTTTGTCAATTGACGAACACGCTCACCCGTGGTGCTATAGCGATAGAGGTGCGCATAACCATCCGCCTCGCTCACCATAGTAAAGCCCTTGGCGTCAATCGCAAGGCTATTGACCCACTCGATTTTCACATACGCCTCATCGGTGTCTCGCAAGGTCTGCTTGGCAATAAGCGTTGCAGGGTCTACCAAGAAAAGGCGGAAGTCATTTTGATGGCGATTGAGTGTGCACACAGCCAAGGCATTGTTTATAGGCGTAAACTCGATACGAGGGATGTAGCTCTCCCTATCAATAGGGAGAGACACGGGGCGCACTACTTTCTGATCCACATTGTAGACATGCAGCGATATGGCCGAATTTTTCTCTCCGGCCTTGGGGTATTTGTAGGTGTACTCTCCCGGATAAAGGCCATTTCCATAGATAGGCATGCTGTAAGCCGGCACCTCCGACTCATCGAAGCGAACGAATGCCAGATAGCCGCCATCTTGGCTCCACGAGAGCAATTTGGTGCAATAGAGTTCCTCTTCGTAGACCCAATCGGTAGCCCCGTTGATTACTTCATTGCGCTTGCCATCGGTCGTAACCTGCACCTCGCTATTGTAGTCAAACTTATGAATGAAGATATTATTATCTCGTACAAAAGCCACCATACGCCCATCGGGACTGAAGGTGGGGATCATCAGCTTGCCGGAGCTAAGAGGCTCAAATTGCTTGCGACGCACGTCGTAGTGATAAGTCGTAGAGTGAGACGAACGGCGATAAATCCGCTCCCTTTCCGTCATAATCAAGATATGATGACCACAAGGAGATATCTGATAATCGTCAATTTTCTCAGGAGTCTTAAAGTCGCCATTCTTGCTAATGGTACGCGACGCTAGCTGCGAAAGATCGAAAAGGGTGCCTACCTCACGCCCCGTAGCAAACTCATACTGCACAATGGCGGTGTGGGCATCGTTGAGTGTCGTGTAGTAGCGGCCATCCTCCATCGAGCGGAAAGACCCCCCGGCTCCTCTGGGAGAAAAATGCCAATTTGTAATCTCCTTAAGAGAGAAAAGACGCTTACCTTGCTGCGCCTGTGCCCCCATGGAAGAGAGCATAAGCAACACCATCACAACCCAAAAAGGACGTACGGAAATACGGATATTCATTGCCTTTATAGTTTTATCTACTCTTACTAAGACCTACTTCTCAGCTTGACGTTGCAATACCACAATCAACTTTCCTGCGGCATCGTACAGCTCCGCCTTATCGCCTTTGACCTTTATCTTGGCAGACTTCTCCAGCGTTCTAAAGAGACTTGTCTCTAAAACCATCCCCTCACAGCCAACGCGTGTAGATATAATATTGGAGACCGTAAAAGCACCTTCGGGTGTTATCTGGAAGTCCCCCCCATAACTATTGCAAATCCCCATGCCTCCAAGGCGCATTGATTTGGTATCAAACGAGAGGGTCATCTCCTTTTTCCCTTCGGAGTGTTCTATAGGATTATCATTAAGAACCTGCACAAACCACAACCCATCAAGGGTCGCTTTGCTCGCTTTCTTAGCGCAGCACGAAAGAGAAAGTGCGGCAATTGCAACAAAAGAGATAATGGTAAAAACGATTTTTCTTTTCATAGGAAAGGATCTATCTAGTATGTTTCTTTTTCTATTTATACTCCGGAGGCTAATCGATTGTAGCCTGCTCAGCTTGTACTTTTTCTTCGAGGAAAACGGAGGCCTTCTCCGCAAACTTATCGGCTTGCTCCGTTGTCAGATAACGGATAGAACCGGATTTGGATAGACGAGCATCCATCTCCGTATGTCGCCCAAGGTAATCTTGCAGCGAAAAAGCCACGTACTCTCCTTGGGATACCACCGTAATGCTGGGAGTGATAAGTCTTTTAATTTTCTGACGCAGCAGGGGATAGTGGGTACATGCCAAGACAATTGTGTCAATTGCCTTATCCTTGCAAAGTAGCGCATCAAGGTGTTTGCGTACATAATAATCGGCTCCGGGGCTATCGGCTTCGCCGTTTTCCACCAAAGGAACCCACATGGGGCAAGCCTCCTCACTCACGATAATGTGAGGGAAAAGCTTCGCAATCTCCATCTGATAACTATGACTGCTGACGGTTCCTTCCGTTGCCAAGATACCCACATGCTTACTCGATGTGATCATATCAACAGCCTCCACCGTGGGACGAATAATCCCCAATACACGACGAGAGGGGTCGCTCATCTGAGGCAAATCTTGCTGCTGAATGGTACGCAATGCCTTGGCAGACGCCGTATTGCACGCCAAGATAACCAAAGGGCACCCCATCTCAAACAGACGTTCTACAGCCTGCAATGTAAACTTATAGACGATTTCGAAGGAGCGACTACCATACGGAGAGCGAGCATTATCTCCCAAATATAGATAATCATACTGAGGCATTAGTTTACGAATCTCTCGCAAAATGGTAAGCCCACCATAACCGGAATCAAAAATACCAATTGGGGCAATCTGTTCGTTCATTCTATTCTCTCAATCGCTCTTTCTTATGGGACAGGTCTTCGCTGTTCGGAGTGTAAAGATACCAAATCTTCGCACAATAGCCTAAAGAATCCCATCGCAGAAATAGCAAAAGCATGAACAAAGGTGGGGCAAAAGGGAGAGGGGGAAGCCAGCTCTTCTTTTATCCAAACTAAAGGGCTTATAGGGAGTCGGGCAAGAAGCCTTCCGCCGAAAGCATTTTAGTGATAGAAGGCATCATATATCGGTTCGCGAACGAAAGGACATACTTGCGTCCATTCTCTTTTTCGGGAGTCAGCAACCCAAGCTCAACTAGGGCGCGAACTTTGCGAGAGAGAGAGCCTTCGGAAAGGTTAGAATAGATGGACCTCAAATCCCCACTCATAACGACCTGCTTCTCTGCAACAAGAGCTAGCGCACGGGCGTTTTCTTGCGAAAGACGCCCATTGCTCCATGCGTCATCAATAGCAGGCAATAGTATCGATTTATGTAGGAATTCGTAGTCCGTTAATTGATTTACTTTCTTTATTTCCTCCAACAATCCTGATAACACATAAGTACACCACTGCTCCATCCCTTCATCAGTCCCAGTATCTGCCTCTCCCAAAAAATGGTAGTATCCATCTCGATTAGAACAAAATATCGCTGTAGGATTTACGATGCGCCCTGCCACATCTACCCTAAAACCTGCTCGTATAAGCATAGCATAAGTAAATAATCGTACCGTTCGTCCGTTGCCATTGCCAAAGGGATGTATCCACACAAACCGATGATGCGCTTGAGCCATCTTAATCAGATCAAACTGGGATTCATCAGAGCGACTGATAAATTCAAGAAGTTCCTGCATAAGGTCGGGTACGAGAAGAGCATCAGGCGGTATATGTGATGATCCAGTTATAGTTACGGCTCCTTTTCGATAACTACCTGCATTACGATCTCTTCCCCCTCCGGGGCCAGTGAAAAGATCTTTCACTACAATGGTATGCAATTCTCGCAAAAACATTTCATCAATGGGGCGATCTGTACCACAATCTTCTATATACCGAAGAGCTTCTTCGATATTCTGTATTTCTTTATAATCCTCATTTATCGGAGACGAACTTTTATCCTCATCCTGCATCTCTAGATACTCTGCCAATGTAGTATTATTCCCCTCAATACGTGCAGAACCCACACTTTCTAATATGTGGAATAATCGTTTGAGCTGGAGAAAGACCTTGGGGTGCGTTGTAGATGCAATGCGCAACTTGCGTAAGTGCTCTAGATCTAAGATATAGGTTACCAACTTACTGCCAAAAGCAGGATTGAAGAGTTTGATAGGTTCTGTTTTCATTGTACTTATCATTTGACTTACACTTATAGAAGATTTGCCTTACACTTGTAGAACATTTACCTTACACTTGTAGAACATTTGCCTTACGCAAAGATACTCACTTGACATCACACAAACAAATACCTCTGAAAATAAGCAAGATAGAAACAAAACAGCGAAATCAACATTTGACATTTTCTTCCACTAACATTTGACATTTATGCTTCTCTCACTTGCTCCTTAGAAAGATAAAGAAGCATCTTCGGGAGGAACAAAAACAAACAAGCTGCCCCTCTAGAGAGAGAGGCAGCTTGCCGCAAAAGATAGATACTCCCCAACGAGAAAGGGAGAGAAAACTCAAAAACTATAACGAGCCTTGAACCAAAACTCCGAATTATCCTTGTAGTTAGCAAAGAGACTGTCGTGCCCTTCCGAAGCTCCCAACCAATCGTAACCAACGATAAGACGGACTTGATCGCTAAGGGCATAATCCGCCGAGAAGCGACTAAACCAGCCCTTACCCGTCAGGTCGATATAGGTAAAGTCCGAAAGCTCAAGTGTAGCTCCCAATAGTTTTTTCGAGAGCTGAAAAGTCAAGAGAGAGGTATTGCGCTTTTGGGCAATAAGATCGCTATACCGAAAGATATTCTCCATAGAAAACTGCGCCGAAGCGAGCCAATCATTAGGACCATACCAATCAACACCCGTTAGCCAATTGAGTGTATTAAAGCCTCGCTGCTCCCCTACTCCTTTGTATGTAAAGTGCTTATTGATATTGAATGCGGCTTCCCCACGCAGGACAAATTGCCCAAGAGGCACAGCCACATCGCCTCCCACAAAGCCCATACGATAGTAACGCGGCACCACCTGCACCTCCGTAGGGGATAGGAATTGCCGCGTGATAACGGGCATTTTATTCCATGTATGTAGGGCTGCAACCGAGAAGTCTATCCCCGGCAACGTCGCGCTCAAGCGCAGACCATACTCCATATTGGCAAGTTTAAGTGCAGGTGTACTCCCCTTGTCGTTCCACACAATATTAAGGTTAGGATGTTCCTTAGTTTGAGCAAAAATATTCCACGGATTGGAGCGATCTGTGGGGAGTTTATACCCCTCGAAAGTAGGAACGAAAATGCCCTCTGCCTTAAATGTCTCATTGAAAAGCGATAGACGTAGGGCGTTTACCGGCATACGCACATCGTCATAATCTTGTGCTAAGAACTCCGTCAGATCCAACGGAGAGACGAGGTCGGTAATGCGCACGCCATCTGCTGCACCCCAAATAACGAACTGTCGTCCGGCGCGTATCCCCCAGTGCTCCCCTCGATGCTCGAAGAAAGCCTCTCGCAAACGAATCCCCGTCTCAGCAGGGCGAACTGCGTTATAAGTAGCATTGATAGAGACCCCCACAAGCGACTGCCCAAAGTGTTTCTCAAACTCTCCTCGCACACGAGTGCGCGAACTCATAAATTGGAAAGGCGAGTGACTGCGTACAGCGTGGTACGTATCAACAAACCCTTTGAGGTCAAAGGGGATAGAAGTACCCTCTTCATTTTGCCCCATGAGAGGTAAGGAGGTTAGCAACGCTGCCCCCCATAGGAGGAGACAGCGCATTCTAGCAAATTGTATCATAAGGCTCCTTTCTCTAGCGAAGTAACACTAAACTTGGCTTCGGCTAGGGGGGTGTTAAACTTACTATTCTTAAACTCTAGGATGGTTTTATGCTCTGTCTGTACGTTGGTCATCTGCATTTTTTGGGGAGTCCAAAAGCCATCTATTTTGTGAATATCGGAGATCTCAAGTTTACGATGCAGTCGCCCTGTTCGATCGTAGTACTCCACGACCACTGGGATATAGCAATCTTGGCGAATCCAAGCGACTTTCTTACTAAAGACATCCCGACTATCTTTGGAGATGGACTCCAGCTTCCAGCACTTGTGCCCATCAATCGTTTCCTCTCCTAGATATTTGTGCGTATCCTCATCTACATTGCGGCTCCCCATATCGTCGTAGGTAAAGTCGCTGCCCATGAAATAGTCTTTTTTTGCAGAAGATCCACTGATGCGTCGGGTTTTCTTCATGGCAGGGAGGTAGAGCCACTTGTCGTCGTCTTTCCCTATTTCGTCGTAATCCCAAGTAAGGAACCCCGTCCCTTTTACATCTCCCGGGTAAAGGAAGAACATCATCGTTTTACGGTCTTTCTTCCCCTTTCCTACGTCAATGGAGTAGGAGATAAGTTTGCGTTCTCTCACACTACCACGCTTATTAATCAGCTTCATGGTCATCTCCGACTGACGTGTATCTCCATCGGGTCTATCTTTCACCTTTTGGGCTATCTCACGCCCGGTTTGTGCCAAGGCACTACTTACGGCAAGCATCGCGGCAATGCCTAGTATTGCTATTCTTTTCATACTATATCGGTATAATACTTTTACTATCGAATATGTTTCTTCTCCATTACTGAGCCTCTTTCTCCTCCTCTTTGCCAAAGATTTTGAAGCGGCGGAAAAGGAGTGGCGTAATACACAAGTCCGCAAGAAGAGCTGTTAGCATCCCGGCAACCGACAAGATCCCCATATGGACGAACATCATACCTTCGGAGATACAATAGGCAGCAAAGTTACTAGAAATAATCACGCTCGTAAGAACAATAGGAGTACCTACAATGCGAAAAGTTTTGAGTATCGAAGAGCGGTAATTGCGCTGGCGGTCAAACTCCAAATGCCCATGATTGATAAAATGGATGGTATCGTCTACGGCAAGCCCTAATATCATCGGCATAATAGTCGCCGTCATCATATCAAGGGGATAATCGAGGAATCCCATCAAGCCCCCCACCACAATAGCTGGCATTATATTGGGGATCAAGCCAATAAGGCCGACACGCACGCTACCAAACACCACCATCATCAGCACGCCAATGATAAGTAGCGAGAGCAAGAAAGAGACGATCTGCCCACGTACTACATACTGCATCATCACCGAGAACTGCGGCATCGTACCCACAGGAGTTACCTTGGCGTTGGGCAGCAAATTGCCTGCCACAGAGACTAATTCCGCCATTTCACGCTCAATCTCTGCCGAATTATAGTTTGCCATCTCCACACGCAAGCGTAAGAATCGGTACTCATAGTCTATCCAACTCTCGGCTTCACTGCCCCCGGCATTCTCATAGAGAAGTAGCTGCTGTGCAATCTCGTCCGACGTATCGGGTAAACGATAATAGGCGGGATTATCCGCATGAAGCGTCTGATTGAGATCTTTGAGAATATTGAGAATCGAAGTAGTACGCTTGGTAAGGACATAACTATCTGCAAGATGAGCAAGGGAGTCGAGAGCTTGCAGTGCCTGTGGCGTCTTGGCTTGCCCCTCTTCCGGGAACTCAATCATTATATCATATGAATAAATGGACCCTAACTCGCTCTCTGCCACTTCGAGAATGTCCCGAACGTACTGGATGCGTCGTCCCTGAGTACGCTCCACATCAAAGGCAGGTTCTATTTTGGTAAAACCATATATCATACCTGCGGTAAAAACAAAGAAGATAATCCAAACTACCCTTTCATGCCGCAATACATTGCTACCAAACAGCTCTAGCTTACGATCTAACCAATGCTTCCCCTCTTGGCAAGCCCCCTCCTTGGGTTGTTTATCTTTACCAAAACTCAAGAGGGTCGGCATCACCATTAGTGTAACAAAGAAGGCGAAGAAAACACTTGACGCCGTGGCAATACCCACAAAGTGCATGGGCACCATAGGGATGGCAAGAAATGAAAGGAGAGCTACAAGGGTGGTAAGTGCACTAAAGAGGGTGGGCCACCCGGTCTCGCTAATGGTCTCAATAGCCGCTTGCTTGCGTTTGCCATGAATACGCATCTGCCTTCGGAAGTAAGAGTGTATATGTATATTGTACGCCACCGAGACGGCAAAAGCCAAAAGCATCGGCACAAGCATCATACCACTATCGATACTCAAACGTAGATAACCCGTAAGACCATACGCCATAATAATGGCAGAGAAAGCCGTTATTACCGGTACAACCACCCCTCGAAGCGAACGAGTAGCCAACGCCAAAACAAAGATGGCAAAGAGGATTGCAATCCCCATCACTAGGGGCAGTTCGTGATTCACCCATTCCACTTTTCGTTCGGAAAGGTAGGGCATCCCGGTACCCTTTAGATGAAGAGCAGCATACTCAGGCTTGGTTATGATGTGATGTAACTCTTTGCCTGTAAGCATCTCTGCTCCCCCTGTCTCCGGGAATGGGCTCAGTTTCAGCAAAATCCACGAGAGGCGACCATCCTTTGATACAAGACGATTGGCAATGTTGGGTTTGAGGAATGCTCTACGCCGTATCTCCGCCAACCCGGCAGGATCACTAGGGATCTCCTCGGGTACAATCTGCTCAATCGTCATTCCCTCTTCGTTCCCCTCCATAAACTCAATGTCTGTAAGAGAGGTGATCTTATCGGCATAAGTCATACTATCCATCATCTCATTAGAGAGCCGGCGGATAAGTTCTAACTTTTCTTTGGTGAATATATTGTCACACTCAAGGAGTACCGCAGCGTAATTATCATTACCAAACACCTCCTTAAACTCCTTTGTCTGTAGGAGCATCGGGTCATCTTCCAGGAAATAATCCTCCCACGAAGTCTTGATATTGAGCATTCGCATCCCATTGGCTCCCACTGCCAACAACAGCACAAAGGCGGCTAATACCCACCAGCGATGGCGGATAATTCGGTCTCCCACACGGAAGAACCATCGATTGATTCGTTCTACGTTTATCATCTTATTTGCGTTCTATTTATATCCCCATCAGGCTTTTCCAACCGGCTGTACCAAAGCACACATACTCACTCAAAGCCTGCTCTATATCCTCCTTTGTCAGACTTTCGTTGGCGACTAACTCCAGCATAAAAATGAGCCACCAATGCGAGCAAATACGGATGAAAAGTGGAGAAATCGCGCTATTTGCTTTGGGATACTTTATCCTGAGCTTGTGTATGTACTCTACCCCGACCTCTGATTGCTGTTGGATAATCTCTTCTTTGAAACCCTCTAACGACGAACCTCCCGAACCAAGGAGAAGCAGTTTCAACTCAGTGCGGAAACGAAGCATTAGGGCGAGAAATTCCTTTATCATTGCCCGTTGGAATTCCTCCGTTTGCTCCACATACAGCTCCATACTCTTCTCGCTATTATGCTCTCGAAGCATCTCAGTAAAAGATTCTAATAGGGGGTGTAGTACTGCTCTAAAAAGGTCGTCTTTACTTTTGTAATGATTGTAGATATTGCTCACAGAAATGCTCGTTTTCACGGCGATTCGCCGTAGCGAAGCATCCCTAAATCCATACTCTAGAAACTCAGCACGCGCTACTTGTAAGATTTTCTCTCGCATGCGATCTCCCGCTCGTTGCTTTTCGCTCCTCTTCTTGGGTTCCATCACTTGTAAGGATTCCTCCCTCTCGCCTTTCTCTTCTCTCATCACTACTTCAAAATGATTTCCCTAACCTCTTCTTTAATCAAAGGCAAAGGTAAAACAGATGAACACTGTTCACAATCCCTAACAATGGGGATTTTTCACCTTCCTCTCCCCACATAAGAGTAGCACGCCCTCCTATATGTCAAGTGCTTATGACAAACTAAAGCAAAGGATACTCCCACGTTTCCCTTGTTTTTGTAACGGCTTTGAGGAAGTTATAGCATGATGGCAATATCTCATAAGAGTGGGGTGGTAAGAAAAAGGGCCGATTCCATCGTCTGAAGTCAGCCCTTCTTTTGTCTCTCTATTCCCGCTAAAGGTTCTATCGAAAGCGTGTATAGACGGCATCTTTTTTATCAATCAGCAAGATGTCTGATGATGTCTCTCAAGGTAAAGCTTAGCTTAATTCTCTACTTTTGTCCGAATCATATTCCTTCTCTCCGTCACCCAATATCCGTGAGGATCCGAAGAGGTCGAGTCTATTTGCCACGCACCTTCATTCGTTACCTTAGCCACCCCATTTTGTGAAGGGAGAACAAACTTAAATCGAGGAGCGATAAGTAATTGCCCCTAAGTATCTTCATAACCGATAAGTCCTTTCTCATCTACGATGCGAATTAAGCCATCCGAAGGATAATCGGGTCCATTGTCATACGGAAAGACATAGAAGAGAAATTTGCCACAATGGTCGATACAGCGAATCCGCCCCTCCAGGAAGGCTCTAAAAACGCGAAAAGGATCTCCCCCTGCTCTTCACTCGAAGACCCCTTCACTCTCCTCTCTCAGTCCTCAGACAAACTCCTTCAGAAACCCCTTCCAACAAAAAAGAGAACCCCCAAGCATTCCTGCTCAAGGGTTCTCCCT
>QWCT01000711.1_pt1 | contig 48682 bp, 39 predicted proteins | sample 1972681 | NCBI WGS metagenome assembly QWCT01 (sample SAMN09866701, study PRJNA288562) | Human oral metagenome isolate pre3_saliva, whole genome shotgun sequencing... | isolation source: mouth | host: Homo sapiens | place: USA: California | reverse complement strand
GCTGCCAGCAGTAGCGGCAGAAGAACATTGTGGTGCGACCAGCTAATCGGTGAAAGTGCCACCATAAGAGTGCCGGTCACAGCCACCTGTGCAAGGGTTTTGCCGCGGCGTTCAAGCTGGTAGAGCAACACGGCAACCAAGGCAATGCTGAGCGCGGCCAGGGCGTAGAAGCCGAGCTTGAGGGCTGTGCCCTTCAGACCGAAGTGCATGAGCCAACCCTGGATGGAAATATTATCCACGAAGTTAATATCGCCCACGCGGGAGGGATCAGAAATGGCGGAGAACCAGAACTGGGGTGCTTCATTCGGCAGAAGAATAAAGCCAACCGCAATCGTGGTAAGGAAAGTAGCACCCAGGGTTGCGATACCCTTCCAATCGCGGCGCACCAGCAGAATCAGGCCGAAGACCAGCGGAGTAAGCTTCAAGCCACCCGCAATGCCGATCAGCACACCGCGCGGCACGCGGGTTGCCGGACGCACAAAATCCGCCAGCACGAGCGCCATAATGAGCGGATTAATCTGCATGAGGTCAAAAGTACGTCGCCACGGGCCGCACAGCATCACCACGATGGTCAAAGCAGCGATAGTTCCGGTACGGCCAAGGCGGCCCTGCAGGGGCAACGCACGACCGGAAGCCTGGGCGTAGTTGTAAATAATCGTCGAAAGCCACCACGCGGCAGCAGCAGTTCCCAGCACCATAATGGCTTTGCCCACCTCAAGCGGCAGGAACGCAAAGGGCAGGAAGACGAGAGCCGCAAACGGCGGATAGGTGAAGGGAAGCTTCAACACACCAATTTCAACAAATGCTGGCGCGTATAGATCCTTGGTAAACCCTTCATTATCGAAGATGGTCATGGCACCCATGCGGTAAATGGAAAAGTCCAAACCACCAAAGGGGTTAATAAGGATTTCAAAGAGGTAACCGCACACCACCATGAGGATGAGTGCCGCAATGGCGATTTTTCCCCAAATGGGGGTGGCGGATTCGGTCCTTATCACGAGCTACTTGTCCTTACCTTAATGCCGGCGGATGCGCGCGTAGAGTCGGCGGGCATCTACTTTTGGAATCCTAATAGTTTATCGCGCCCACCTGTGAAGGATGCATCGGGGAGAAGGTTCACAGGGGCAGGTGCCCGGGCACAGTTTTCCCGAGGCGCACGCAGGGCAGAACACCAACACGCAAACCAGCGCAAGCCGCCTTCATATGCACGTCATGTCTTCAAAATTGGTACTATCCGGGCAATATAATGGGCTTATTGGCACCCGCCCCAACGCAGGGGCTGATGGTGCCCAGCACACCGACGTCCACGAACAACCAGCAGTGAAAGCAGTGATCACGTGAGTGAACATCTCGGCACCCCACCCGAAGGTGAGAACACGAGTAGCAAGCCCGCAGGCGCAAACGTCTCCGGAGGCGGCTCCTCCGGCCTGAGCATTGGTGCGCGCCCGGCTGATGTGCCCGGCGCGAACCTCACCCCCGAAGAGATTGCACGCCGCGCATCCGGTCGCGGTACGTGGCATCGTCGCGCCTCCAAGCCCGTCTCTTACTGGATGTTCGCCCTTATTGGTGCGCTTCTGCTGCATAAGCTTATCCCGAATAGCGGCTGGCTGATGGTGCACATTGTCACCCTCGGCCTGATTACGAACTCGATCCTGATTTGGTCGCAGCACTTCACCGAAGCGCTCATGAAGATCAAAATCCCTGATGAAGCGCGCGGCACTCAGGTGCGCCGTATTTTCATCCTGAACGCCGGTATTCTCCTGCTCATGGTCGGCATGATCGGTCAGCTGAGCGTGCCCGGCCTCTACGCCGCCACGGTGGTGGGCGCCCTCATTGTCGGTTCGATGGTCGCCTGGCACGGTATTTCCCTGCTGAAGCAGGTGCGTCAGGCCCTGCCCTCGCGGTTCGGTGTGACGATTCGCTTCTACATTGCGGCGGCGCTCATGCTGCCCCTCGGTGCGGCGTTTGGCGCGATGATTGCCTACCCGAACCTGAAGGGCACCCTGCACGCCCAGTTCCTGCTCGCGCACGAGGCAGTGAACGTGCTCGGCTTCGTCGGTATTACCGCGGTGGGTACGCTGGTGACGTTCTGGCCGACCATGCTGCGCACCAAGATGGTGGATAAGGCGCTCACCCACAGCCTACGCGCCCTGTACCTGATGTGCGGCGGCCTGGTATTGTCGCTGATCGGCGCGATTTTAGGGATGCGTCCGCTCGCTGCAGCCGGCTTGGTCGTCTACCTGGTTGCCCTACTGATTGTTGCCTGGGTGATGGTGCGTACCCTGCGCACCAAGCGCCCGAACGAGTACCCGCCCATGAGCGTGGGTATGGGCTTCCTCTGGCTGATTGTTGGTGTAGCAGCGACCGCCTACCTGGTGGCGACCGTCCCCTTCGCGCAGCTGGACATGCGCGCCGTGACCCCCATCTTTGTGGTGGGCTTCCTGCTGCAGCTGCTGCTCGGCGCGATGAGCTACCTGCTGCCGCAGCGCATGGGCGGTGGCCCGGCGGTGGTGCGCGCCTCCAACAAGGAGTTCAGCCGTTTCGCGGCGGCACGCGTAACCGCCGTGAACCTGGCGCTGCTGATCTTCATGATGCCCAGCTCCATGGTGGGCCAGTCCATTAAGATTGCCGTCGCTATCGTGGGTGCGTTGGCGCTCATGGCGTTCATTCCGCTCATGGTGCGCGGCGTGAAGGCGTCCGTGAACACCCGCAAGGAAATGATGGCGGCACGCGCCCGCGGCGAGAAGCCCGCCTTCAACCAGGAGGCGCTCACCCCCGAACCCGTCCCGCACGCCAAGCAGAGCTTCCAGGCGGCGTTGGCGGTTGCCATGGCGTTCCTGCTGGGCTTCGCCGTGAACCCGTCCGCGTTGAACCTGCCGTCGTTCTCCTCGGCAGGTTCCGTGGCAGCGACCGGTCAGACCACCACCGTACAGGTGAAGGCGACCAGCAACTACCGTTTTACCCCCGCAGAGGTGGAGGTGCCCGCCGGTAACCGCCTGGTCGTCGAGGTCACCAACGACGACGAGGGCATGACCCACGACCTGACCTTCGACAACGGCGCAACCACCGGCACCATCAACCCCGGCGAAACGAAAACCGTTGACGCCGGCGTCATTACCGCCGACCAGGAAGGCTACTGCTCCGTGGCGGGTCACCGCTCCCTGGGCATGGTGTTCAAGGTGAAGGCGACCGGCGCCTCCGCAAACCAGGTGGCGCAGGGCGGCCACAACCACGGTTCTACGGGCACCCACAACCACGCCGCGTCGGGTAGCACCCCGACCCTCATGACCGTTGCAAACAGCAGGATTGACATGTCCGCAGCGCCCGGCAGCGGCTACAAGTACCGCGACCCGAACATCCCGGCACCGAACACCGCCACGCAGGTGAACGGCAAGACCGTCCGCAAGGTCACCCTGGAAGTTGAGGAAGTCGACCGCGAGGTGGCGCCCGGCGTGACCGTTCACATGTGGACGTTCAACGGGCAGAACATGGCACCGATTCTGCGCGGCAAGGTCGGCGATATTTTTGAAATTACACTCATCAATAACGGCACGATGGGCCACTCACTGGACTTCCACGCGGGCATGGTCTCCCCCGATAACACGATGAAGACCATCGCCCCTGGTGAGCGTCTCGTCTACCGTTTCGAGGCGAAGGCCGCCGGCATCTGGCTGTACCACTGCGGTACCGCCCCGCTGAGCCTGCACATGACCCAGGGCATGTACGGCGCGGTCATTATCGACCCGGCAGACCTCGACCCGGTCGATCACGAGTACGTAATGGTTCAGGGCGAGGCGTACCTGCACGACACCGGCAAGACCGCCTCCGACGGCAACAAGCTGGCGGAGAACTCGCCGGAGCTGATTGCGGCGGGCACCCCCACGCTGACCATATTCAACGGCCACGCAACCCAGTACAAGGCGAAGCCGCTGCAGGTGAAGAAGGGCGAGCGTATCCGTGTTTGGGTGATGGCGGCTGGCCCGAACCATGGCACGAGCTTCCACGTGGTCGGTTCGCAGTTCGACACGGTCTACAAGGAGGGCGGCTACCTGATGCGCCGCGGCGCGGATGCGTTCGGCAGCCGTGACGGCCACAGTCAGGCACTCGATTTGGCGCCCGCTCAGGGCGGCTTCGTGGAGATGCAGTTCCTAGAGTCTGGCACGTACACGTTCGTGAATCACTCCTTCTCGGAGATGGAGCGCGGTGCCGCCGGCAAGATCGTGGTGACGAACCGTTAGGGACTCCTGAAGCTCCCCATCATGGATTGACCCCGCCTGGTACTCCCTGTCAAAGGTGTACCGGGTGGGGTCATCCTTCACGTGCACGGAGTCTGTACCTGCACTTGATGTTGACTCCGGTAAAGACGCGCCAAGAACTCTCTGACTATGGTTTTCACCTCAACGGAGGGGAGTGTTTTCACCATAAACGGCGATGGTGCGCTAGTCTATAGGAATGGCAGATAGCACTTCGAGCGCCTCTTCCGAGCGCAGCGCTACGGGCGCCAACAACCACACCCCCGCTTCGGCGGACGCACAGACTTCCCCTCGGCAGCGTAAAGCTTTCCCGCTTCGCTTTCTCGCCGGGGCACTTGCGCATTGGCAGATTATTGCCTCTGCGGTTCTTTTGGGTGGCGGTGTTGCCGGTTTGGCGGCCACCTATGACGACTATTGCGGTATGACGGAGCTTTCGTATGCTCCGGCGGCTCTCCGATCCGATTTTGAGGAGGGCTCTAAGGTGGCGGGTTTCCGTCCCGGCGTGATGGCGGCGCAGATTGAGACTGAGAGCCACTGGCGTGTGGGCGTTGTGTCTCACCAGGGCGCTAAGGGTATTGCGCAGTTCACTGATGATGCGTGGAGCGGCGGCCACTACAGCTTCGGCAATGGCGGTAATGTTCTGAACCCGCACGATGCGATTGCGGCGCAGGCGCGCTACCTGGCTGAGTTGCGTACTCGCTTGGCGAAGTACGCCTCCAATGAGGATGAGCTGCAGGATGTGGTTCTCGCCGGTTATAACGCGGGTCCGGGTTCTGTGGAGAAGTACGGCGGTGTTCCCCCGTATGAGGAGACTCAGAATTATGTGAAGTCGATTCGCGAGCTGGCGAATTCGAAGTACAAGCTGACCTGCTCCCCCGAGTATCAGTTCAAGCAGGCGAAGTTGAGCTTCGTGAATGGTGTGACTCCGGCGCTGGCTGGTGTTCATGCGGACGGTACGCCGCTATCTCCGGAGGAGTCGGCGTCGGCTGCGGCAGAGGCATCTGCTTCGGCTTCTGCGAGTGCTTCGGCTCGTCCGTCTGCGAGCGGTTCTGCGGAATCTTCCGCGAAGCCTTCGGCTACGAGTTCCGGCCGCTAGGTTCAGCTTTTTGGATAGTCCACTAGGCTATATAGCCATCAGGGAATATTCTGTTTTATCTATAGTGCGCGGCTAATACTAGCCACCACTCCCCTACTATTCACTCTTATATTTACTCTTAACAGCGCGAGGCGCCGACCCCCATTCTGAAGGGTTCGGCGCCTCGCGCGTTTTAGAGCTGGAGCGTGCCTAGTTGAAGATGGCGCGCACGACCGAGTAGCCGGAGACCGGGTACACGGCGTTCACGGTTGCGGGCTTCTCGCTCTCGTCCGCAATCTCAATCGACTTGGTGCCGCGCAGCAGCTCCTCGAGCAGGATGCGCAGCTCCAGGCGTGCCAGAGGCGCACCGGGGCAGACGTGGATGCCGTCGCCGTACACGAGGTTGCGGGACTGGTCGCGATGCGGGTTGTAGGTCAGGGCGTCCTCGAAGGCGTCCTCGTCACGGTTTGCGCTTGCCCAGTTGATGGTCACGCGGGAGCCGGCGGGCAGGGTGCGGCCGCCGAGTTCGGTGTCCTGAGTGGTGATGCGGCGGTTGGTGACGAGGGTGTCTTCGAGTCGCATGATTTCTTCGACGGCGAGGGCGATTTCGCTGGAGTCTTCCAGGGCGTTGCCGTCGACGAGGGATGCGCGCAGGCGGTCCTGCTCGGCGCGGTTGCGTGCCAGGAAGTTGACGAATACGCCTACGGTTGCGGAGACGGTGGACAGCTCGCCCACGGTCCAGTTGCGGATGAGGCTGACGATTTCTTCGTCGGTCATGGTGCGGGGTTCTTCGCCGGGCAGCTGCACGGTGTCGGTGAGCAATTCGGCGGTGACGTCCTTGGGGTTGCCGGCTGCGGCGTCCTCGCGGCGTTCGTCGAGCAGCTGGCGGATGTAGCCGTCGAATTCGAGGGCAACCTTCGCGATTTCTTCACGGTCGCGGCGCAGGGTGGCGACGCGGTTCTTCTCGATCCACTCGGTGAGGGGCTGTTCGAGGCATGCGGGCCAGCCCATGAAGGCGTTCTGCACGCGCATTGCGTATGCCTGACCGAAGCCCTGCATGACGTCTACTTCTTCGCCGCGGGGCAGTTCTGCGATGAGGCTCTTCACAGCGTCGCGGATGACGGGTGCGAACTTTTCGAGGCGTTCGGGAGTGAAGTACTTGTCGTTGACCGCGCGGAAGGTGGTGTGTTCGGGTGCGTCCATGCCGTTGGGGACGGCGATGTGGCGGGTGGAGACGACGTTGGAGTAGATTTCGGGGTGGTCGAGTACGTGCTGTACGTCGGCGTTTTTGAAGACGGAGTAGCCCATGAATTCGTCGTGGGCGACGGGGCAACGGCGGCGCATTGCGTCGTAGGCAGCTACCTGGTCCTTCTGAACCTCTTCGCTTCGGAGGTCCCAGTCGTTGTGTACGTTCTCAGTCATTGTTCACCCGTGTTCGTTATAGAGTTGTGGCGTGCTGGATGCGGGCGTCCGGGCGATGCGTGTGGGGCAGGGTCGGGCGTGCATTTCAGCACGTGAATCCATTACTTGTTCTTTGACCGTATCACTTATGGATTGGTGGCGCAGGGTAGGGGTTCCTTGCTTCTCATTCAACGAACGGTGCGGTCGCCGCGAGGGGCGGCGGGTCACGAGACGCACGAGGCGAGCGGCACCTCCACAGGGAGGGGCCGCCCGCCTCATGCCTAAAACCCGCCGAATCTAGAGCTTGCGTGCGAGGGGTAGATGCTACCGTCCATCACGCCGCGTTCACTCTACAGGCCGCGATAGACTTCTCGCCGATGACCGACTCGGAAAACCTCAACAACAACCGCACCGTTATCAATGGTGTATAGAATGCGGTAATTCCCTACGAACTATCCTCGGAGCTAACGGACAAACCCCAGAAAGGAACCAGTCATGACTGTCACCACTCACCGGACTCGTTCCAATGTCACGACTCTTAAAGAACTCCGCGACAACCTCGGCACCAAGGTCAACGAAGCCGTGTTCTCCGGCGAACGTCCCCTCATCAGCCGCAACGGAAAGACTGTTGCCGCGCTCATCTCCTACGAAGATTTGAAGCTACTGGAAGAGTACGAAGAGCTCCTCGACATTGAGGCTCTTCGTAAGGCACGCGCCGAAGATGACGGCTACCGCATCGGCCTCGACGAGTTCCTCGCAGAGAACCCTGCAGACTAGTCATTCAACGCATATTGCAAGGCGGGCGGCACCTCCACCGGGGAGGGGCCGCCCGCCTCATTCTTGCCTAAAAACCGCCGAATCTAGCGCTTGCCTGCGGAGGGGTAGATACTTGCGTCCATCACGCCGCGCTCCACCTGCTCCAGGCTCACGCCGCGAGTCTCCGGCAGGTTGCGGAACATCAGCAGCGCAATGACCACGTTCACCACGGCAAAGCCGATGAAGGAACCGGTCAGACCGACCGCACCCAGAATCACGGGGAACGCCAGCGACAGCACACCATTCATCATCCAGCCGCTAAACGCCGAAATGCCCATACCCGCCGCACGCACACGCAGCGGGAACAGCTCACTCATAATCACCCAGGTAGACACGTTCAGGCAGGTCTGCATCGCGCCCACAAAGCAGACGATGAGCACCAGCAGAATCCAGGGACGCGCCGCATTATCGGCGGGTAGCAGCATGGATGCGCCCGCAATCAGCACGTGGAAAAACGCGGTCGAACTATAGCCGGTAATGACCATGACGCGGCGCGGCACACGCTCCATCAGGCGCAGCGACAGGATGGAACCGAGCACCGCAATCGTACCCGGCGCAATGTTCGCAATGAGCGCCGCGGATTCGCTGAAACCGGCTTCCTTGAGCACCTTAATGCCGTAGTACATGATCGAGTTGATGCCGGTCAGCTGCTGGCCCGCGCCGACCAGAATACCGACGAGCAGGATGCGCACGAACCAGCCGCGCACGCCCACGCTTTCCTTACCTGCCGCATTGTTCTGGGTGGTCGCCTCCGCCTGCAGAGTGCGCTCAATATCGGCAATTTCAGCTTCGGCACGCTCGGTGGAGCGGATGCGCTTCATCACCTCAAGTGCCTGCTCACGCTTGCCGACGCGCAGCAGCCAGCGCGGCGACTCGGGCACTCGCAGCATACCGACGAACAGGCCGATGGCGGGCAGGGTGCAGATGGCGAACATCCAGCGCCACACGCCGTCGTGCTCGCCCCACAGGTTGCCAATGAGGGCGTTCACGATGAACGCGGCAAGCTGACCGCCCACGACCATGAGCTCGTTGCGGCCGGAGAGGGAGCCTCGAATTTCGTAGGGTGCGAGCTCTGCGAGGAACACGGGCACCACGGCGGAGGCGCCACCGACCGCCAAGCCGAGCAGGGTGCGCCCGGTGATGAGCACGGCGACGTTGGGTGCGAAGACGCACGCCAGGGCGCCGAAGAAGAAGATGGTGGACAACCCAATGATGGTGGTTCGGCGGCCGAACCGGTCAGAGATGCGGCCGCATCCGAGCGCGCCAATAGCGGCGGCGAAAGCGAGCGATCCGGTGACCCAGCCTTGGGCGGTGGAGTCCATGCCGAGTTCGCGGCTCATGGGTTCGAGCGCGCCGTTGATCACTCCGGTGTCGTAGCCGAAGAGCAGACCACCGAAGGTGGCGATGAGTGCGATGATGCCGAGGTATCGGCTGTGCTTCCCGGTTCCCAGAGGGGGCAGGGTGGAGGCGGTGCTCTGTGCGCTCATGGTGTCCTTTGATGTGCCGGTGGCGGGTGGTCCTGCCGGGCTGCTTCCAGGCGGCAGGGGTGGGTACATGGGTAAGGTGAGGTGCGTCAGGTTAGACACACCTCACCTAATCCTAGCGAAAACGTGCGGCGGGTGATATTTATTTCTCACCACGGACATTTTTCAGCGTATATTACAGCCGATATATGCGACCACCTGAGTGTCCCTTTGAGAAGGAGCCCGCGTTTAGAACAGCGCGATCTTCTCGGGTGCCGGGAAGATGGCGTCCAGGGCGGCGAGGTCCTCAGTGTCGAAGCGCAGGCAGGCTGCCTGTGCGTTGGCGCGCACCTGTTCGGTGCTGGTTGCTGGAAGGCTTCGAGCTGGTCCCAGTTGGCGGCGTCGAGCACGTTCTTCTTGGAGTGGGACAGGCGCGAACCGGCGGGAATGTTGTCGCGGCGGTACTTGCCGGTCAGCAGGCCGTTAGCGAGCGGGAAGTACGGCAGCACACCCATGCCGAAGTGCCGTGCGGCGGGCAGGATTTCGAGTTCTGCGCGGCGGTCGAGCAGGTTGTAGTGGTTTTCAGCGACGATGAACCGTTCGGTGCCGAGTTCGCGGGCGCAGTGTTCGGCGTGGGCGAGCTGCCAGCCGGAGAAGTTGGAGTGGCCCAGGTAGCGGACTTTGCCGTCGCGTACGAGCTGGTCGAGGGCGCTGAGGGTTTCTTCGATGGGGGTGTTGGGGTCGGGGCTGTGGTAGAAGTACAGGTCGATGTAGTCGGTGCCGAGGCGGCGGAGGGACCCTTCGACGGCGCGCATGATGTAGCGGCGGGATCCGCGGGCGTTGCGGTCGTTGCCGTTGAGGTCGCCGACGGGCAGACCGAATTTGGTGACGATGGTCAGTTCGTCGCGGTCGAGGCCGAGCTGGGTGAGGGCGGTGCCGAACATGGTTTCTGAGAGGCCAGGTTCGGCGCCGTAGAGATCGGCGATGTCAAAGAAGCTGATGCCGGCATCGACTGCGGCGGCGATGACTTCGTTGGTGCCTTCTTGGGTGCGGGTAGGGGTGCCGGGGCGGCCGAGGTTGTTGCAGCCGATGCCGACGCTGGGTACGACGAGACCGGAGTTGCCGAGCCTGCGGTAGACGGGGGATTCAATACGTTCCATGTTTTTAACTCTACGTTGTGCGGGTATGTTACGAGGTTATTTCCCCTCCAGTTGGGAGGCGAAGAGCTTTCTGAAGCGTGATGTAGGGTCGGTCGTTAGGTCTTGGTAGGTTCCTTGTTCCACCACACACCCACCATCCAACACCACCACAGAATCAACACCACGCAACGTCCACGCACGACCAAGACGCTCAACCGCTGCCTGAGGCAAACCCAGAAGAAGATTTTCACGCACAGTCAGTTCATAGCGTCCGTAGTCTTGACTCACCAAACCAACATTCGCCAACAAGTCATCAGGTGATATGTCCTGTACCGACTTATCTCCAATGAGGATGTCTCCTTTGGAAGGCTTAAGCATGCCCATGAGTGCATTTACTAGGGTTGTCTTTCCCGATCCATTGGGGCCGACAATACCAATCATCTGCCCGGGACCAAAAGTGAGATTGATGTTTTTAAGAGCGAAAGAATCAGCTTTTGGGTACTGGATAGCAAGATTCCTGATGGAAACGCTGGAGATTTCAGGGTAGGTATCGGCAATCGGATTTTTCTGCCCGGGCTGTGCGCTAGAAATAAACTTTCGATATACATCAATTGCGTTTGACCCCGCCGCCATCGAGCTAAGGTCGCTTCCCATCGAGCCAAGCGAGACTATAGCTGAGGTAATACCTATAACAGCTCCAGCAAGAACGCCGGGAGCCGGCACCGAGGCCGCTAGAAAAATAAGGGCTAAAGCTAGCAATGCAGCGCTTATAAAACCAACAATTGTATATATTCTGAGGATGTAACGAGCTAGGCCAATTTCCTCCTCACCGGATTTTTTCCGTTCTTGATTAGCGCGACGCGCAAAGAATGAACGAGCATTAAGAATTGCAAGCTCACGAGCAGTAGTTATTTGTGCAATCTGGTTAGTGCTATGCCATGCGTTGTAGCTATATGAATATATTTTTTCCATTGCCTCAGCATTTTTACTCGAATAGAGATGTGACATCAAGGCAACAGGAATCATACCTGCAAGCATGCAGAGTGAAGCATATACATTGATCTTTCCTACGGAATAACTAAGGGCTCCCGTCGAAAAAATGATGAATATCAGAGCACCCATAGTAGAAACTTGAGATCCTAGGCTCCCCCCTGTCACAGCATCATGAGCTGCCCTTGATGAGCGAGCATAATCACCACTCGCGATTTCCTGAGAAGAACAAGTCGCCAGACGAGAAGATACGTTCTGAATACCTGTACTTGACATTCGAGAATTTAGAATCATACGCAGAGAATCTGATGCTTGCCCCAGGGCAATGTATCCTGCCAGCACAAAACTAACCCCCAGGGCTAGTGGGAGCACCTCATCCTGACTCTGACCCAAATGCTCAACAAGCCTAGTGACAGCCTCCATCTGCAAAGCGGGGAATAGCGATAGGCACACAACAGACGCTAGATAGGAGACGGTCCATACGGGGTGATTTCTGAAAGCATAAACCACGGACCAAACAGTATTAGCCATAATCTTACGCATCTTTATAGTCCCTTTCAGTAGAAGTTTTGCGCCCTGCAGAATCTTCAGAGATCTGATTTTTGAAAATTTCCATAAACTTTCCCTCTGCCTTCAGTAGCTCCCGGTAGGTTCCTTGCTCCACCACACACCCACCATCCAACACCACCACAGAATCAACACCACGCAACCAAGACGCTCAACCGCTGCCTGAGGCAAACCCAGAAGAAGATTTTCACGCACAGTCAGTTCATAGCGTCCGTAGTCTTGACTCACCAAACCAACATTTGCCAACATGTTGTATTTACTCTCAGAAGAAGCACCCTTATACGTTATGCTCCCCTGGGCAATTGGTGTAATTCCAAGAATTGCATTTATTAGCGTTGTTTTTCCCGCGCCTGAGGCACCAACTACTGCAATCATTTGATTATTCATCAGCTCAAGATTAATATCTTTAAGCGCAAAAGACGACGCGCCCTCATACTGAACGGATACATCTTTGCATATAATTTTTGAAATATTTTCACGGTTAGGGTTAGAAGTTTTTATCTCAGAAGCATGGTCGTAAGTATCAGAGTCGCATACCCTTCGGAATTGCTGAACAGATAATGCTCCATTAATAATCTGACCAAATGAATATCCCACCTCTTGGGTCGCGTTAACACAGGCAATGATTCCAATCAGCGATCCGGCCACATAAGATATATCGGCTCCTGAATCCACAAGGAAGTACAGGGACGCAAAAAGTAAGACAGAGCAGAGTAGCCCTGCAACTATGGAGACAATTCCTCTAACACTTTCAAGGCTCAATTCCCTACCGGCTGCCCGGCGTCGCCAGTGACATGGTGTGAACCTGCAATTCCTGTTTCGATATTGCCTCTCTAGCAGCACGTATATCTTCCTGTGATTTTGTGCTACCAATATCAGACAACGGAAATGTAGATAACCTGGTATTTAACATGCGGTGAACCCGATAGTTCATCTTTGATTTGAGGATAAGCATGTTACTTATGACCCAGCGTTGAGCAATGATATTAATTCCGACGACAAGAGCAAGCACAACAATATAAATCCAGGCCGCGCCACCATTTGAACCGCTCAAAGCTGACACCGTATTACCAATCAGCAAGGACTGGCTCAGGGGAATGCAGGCAATGACGGTTAGTGATAGGGCGGCGCTCGCTAGGGTCCCAGGACAGGTTTTCCAGGCTAGGCGGAAGGACCAGAGTATAGAAGAAAATAGATTTTTCATTCTCACCACGCTCACAAACTCATATTGAACTCATCTTTGAGCCCTGAAACTCCTCGATGAGCGGACATTGAAACACTACCCGTGCCTCACTAGCTACCTTACCCCGCAATGAAATTCAAAACACATATATTCGTGCGTGTCCAAGAATATTAAGCAGACGTATCTGCGATAGTTCCGGACATCCATGGGTCAGCCGACAGCCCTACCCGCAACACCCCCAGCCGCCCTTCGTCATAGTCAGTCATATTAAGTTCATATTTCGCCCCAATGTCATGTCCAGAAATATTAGGACATCAACCACCGCATCCCTTGCACGCCCTCGGAGGCGGTGGGTAAAGTGAAAGCGTTATCTATCAAGAGCGACCGAGAGATCTGGCTCGTCGACGTCGCAGCAACCTCGCCAGTATCCCCCACCGTCACGGTGCAGGGTACGCAGAAGAATTCACGCACCCTCCCGGTGCGTATCTATCGGGTGAACACGAAGGAAGGTTATGACGACAGTTCACCCGGCTCTTTCTTTTGAGCTATTCCCTCCGCGCTCACAGGCGAGCTGTGAGTCGCTGCTCCGCACCATTGCGGAGCTTGAGGGTACCAACCCCGACTACGTTTCGGTCACCTATTCAGGTGACGCGAAGCGCCGTCAGAAGACGCTGGCGCTGCTCGACCACCTGGTGCACGAAACCTCCCTCACCCCGCTGGCTCACCTGATTTGTGCAGGCCATTCGGTGCATGAGCTGGAGCGTGCGGTCCGTCTGATTCTGGGTCTGGGCGTGCGCGGCTTCCTGGCGTTGCGCGGTGACGTGCAGGAAGGTCAGGTTTCTGAGCTTCCCTTCGCCCGCTACCTGGTCGAGCTGATTCGCCGCGTGGAACGCGAAGATTTTGCCCACCTGGCGGCTGGCAAGGTGTCGATTGGTGTGGCGGCGTACCCGCAGAAGCACCCGGAGTCGGCATCCCTGTTGCAGGATATTGAGATTCTGCTGTCGAAGCAGCGTGCCGGCGCGGATTTCGCTATCACCCAGGTGTTCTTCGAGGATGAGCGCTACAGCGCCCTGGTCGATTCGGCTCGCCTGGCGGGTGTGGACATCCCGATTATTCCGGGCATCATGCCGGTGACCTCCCTGAAGCGCCTGCAGAACCTCTGCCAGATGGCGGGCATGTCGGTTCCGGCGGACCTCGCCTACGCCCTGGAGACGGCAACCAGCAGCGCAGAGCTGCACCGCATCGGCGTGGACTACGCGCTGAACCAGTGCCGCACCGTGATGGATGCGGGCGCACCGGGTCTGCACTTCTTCACCTTCAACGAGCATGCCGCGGTGCTGGACGTTCTGGACCAGCTGGACCTGCCCCGATACAGCAACCGTTTCTCCCAGCCCCTGAGCGAGCTGGAATTCGCCTAAACGCGACCCGCTCCACCCGGCGCGGATGCGCCACCCAAGTTTCCCCCAAAGTACCCCGGGAGCGTCCCGCGGATCTCGGCCCCATCGACGGGGCCGGCAGGGCCCGCTGATTCTCCCAGTTCTATCCCCAGTAAAGGAAAAAATTATTATGTCGAACACCGCATTCCCCGCCGCCACCATTGTTGGCTACCCCCGCGTGGGCCGCTTCCGTGAGCTGAAGAAGGCTCAGGAGGCTTTCTGGAAGGGCAAGGCAACCCTGCAGGAGCTGCAGGACACCGCCGCTGACGTGCAGCGCACCTACTTTGAGCGCGTGACCGCTGCGGGTCTGAAGGCTGATAACTACTCGATTCCGGCGACCTTCTCCTACTACGACCAGGTGCTCGACGTGGTTCGCCTGTTCACCCTGGTTCCCGAGCGTCTGGCTGAGGCTAAGGATGCACGCGGCCTGCTGGATCTGCCCGGCTACTTCGCACTGGCGCGCGGTACCGAGACCCTGCCCCCGCTGGAGATGACCAAGTGGTTCGACACCAACTACCACTACCTGGTGCCCGAGATTGGTGCCGGCACCGAGATTAAGCTGAACCCGCTCAGGTGCTGGAGCAGCTGGCTGAGCGCGGTGTTGAGTGGGTTCAGCTGGATGAGCCGGGCCTGACCGTGGACCGTGCCGACAACGCGAAGGTTGCCGAGCTTGCCGAGCGCACCTACCGCACCCTGGCTGCAGGCGAGAAGCGCCCGCAGATTCTGGTGACCAGCCCCTACGGTTCCCTGCGTGAGAACCTGCCGGCACTGCTGGGTACCGGTATTGAGGCGCTGCACCTTGACCTGGTGCACGGCGTGTACTCGAAGGCTGAGCTGGAGTCCGTTTCTGCCGCTGGTGTGCACCTGGTTGCCGGTGTTGTGAACGGCCGCAACGTGTGGCGTGCTGATGTTCGCGCGGCTCTGAAGACTCTGGAGGCACTGCCCGGCGCATCCGATTGAGCCGGAGCTGAAGGCTGCTGATGAGGCGCTGGCTCGCTTCGCCGCTGACCCGCGCAAGCACAACGACGAGATTCGTGCCCGCGCCGCAGCTGTGACCGCCGAGGACTTCGACCGTCCGACCATTGACGTTCGCCGCGCGGCTCAGGCTGACCTGAACCTGCCGAAGCTGCCGACCACCACCATCGGTTCTTTCCCCCAGACCGCTGAGATTCGCCGCCACCGTGCGGAGGCTCGTGCGGGCAAGATTTCCACTGAGGAGCTGAACGGCTTCCTGCGTGACGAGATTGCCTCGGTTATCGCACTGCAGGAGGAGCTGGGCCTGGACGTGCTGGTTCACGGTGAGGCCGAGCGTAACGACATGGTTCAGTACTTCGCTGAGAACTTCGACGGCTTTGCCACCACCCGCCACGGCTGGGTTCAGTCCTACGGTTCGCGTTGCACCCGCCCCTCGATCCTGTTCGGTGACGTGAAGCGTCACGGTGAGGGCCTGCGCGGTGAGGCGTTCACCGTTCCGTGGAGCTCCCACGCACAGTCGCTGAGCGACAAGCCGGTCAAGGGCATGCTCACCGGCCCGGTGACGATTCTGGCGTGGTCCTTCGTGCGTGACGACCAGCCGCGCCGCGAGACCGCTAACCAGGTGGCTCTGGCTCTTGCCGACGAGATTGCCGACCTGGAGCAGGCAGGAATCCGCATCATTCAGGTGGACGAGCCGGCTCTGCGCGAGCTGCTGCCCCTGCGCCGCGACGAGCAGCCGCAGTACCTGGATTGGTCGGTGAACTCCTTCCGCCTGGCAACCAGCGCGGTGAAGGACTCCACTCAGATTCACACCCACCTGTGCTACTCGGAGTTCAACGAGATTATCGACTCGATTAACGCTCTGAACGCTGACGTGACCAGCATCGAGGCGGCTCGTTCGCACATGGAGCTGCTGGCTGACATTCCGGAGAGTTTCGTTTCCGGTCTGGGCCCGGGCGTGTGGGACATCCACTCCCCGCGTGTTCCTTCGCAGGAGGAGATTGAGTCCCTGCTGAAGGCTGCGATTGGTTACGGCACCATTGCTGATCTGTGGGTAAACCCTGACTGCGGTCTGAAGACTCGTGATTACGAGGAGACCAAGCAGTCTCTGCGTCACCTGGTGGACGCCACCAAGGCGATTCGCGCATCCCTCTAGGAGGCGCCTCTTGGCTCCGCTGCCTGCCGTGGGTTGACCGGATGATGGTTTGCTCGCGGTGACCTGCAGCAGGTGGCGGTTGTTCGGCTTCGAGCCGGTATGCGTACCGACTGTATGCCGAGCTTTTGGGGATAGATAACGGGCCCGCCCGTACAGTTTTTCTTCTGCACTGTACGGGCGGGCTTTTCTGTGCTGTTTTAGGGCACCGATTTAGTGGTGTTTAAGTGGTTTTTATTTGAACTTAGGGTATAAATTACTCTAAATTTAAGTGTGGTCTGACCAAAACACATACTTACTCAACAGAGAAAGTATTTATATTCATTACACGGCTTGAGGCAATGTTGCCCAGTAGACAGACCTACATCACACAGATTGCGCACTTCCCCGTCATTCCAGGATAAAAACAGTATTTATAGAACAATCGCTCTGAATATCCGTTCACCCTTGTGAACAATCCGATGAAAATATGCCCATCGGATTAGCATTTTTATGAGAATTCGTTTTTAGAATTCCAGCATGACTACTACCACTTCATCAAAGAAGAAGAAGGGTTCTGTACCCCGCTGGCTCGCAATTCCGGCACCCAAGCCTCAACTGAGCGAGGCTGAAGTTAATGCAAAGTACCCGCGCATGCGTCTGCAGGTTTTCATGGGTATTTTCATCGGTTACGCGACCTTCTACCTGATTCGTAACAACGTCCCGCTGGTCACCCCGATTCTGACCAAGGAACTTGGCTTCAGCAACGCCGCAATTGGTGCGCTGTCCACGGCACTGCTGCTCGCCTACGGCTTCAGCAAGTTCTTCACCGCAATGATTTCTGACCGCTCGAACGCGCGTTTGTTCCTGCCCATCGGTCTGGTGCTCTCGGGTGTTGCAAACATCCTGCTGGCGCTGACCGGTTACATGGGTGAAGGCGCGGGTGCGACGGGCTACGCTGCTGCTATCGCCTCCATCATGGCGACCATTATGGTCTTCAACGGCATCTTCCAGGGTATGGGTTGGCCTCCCTCGGGTCGTGTGCTCGTGAACTGGTTCTCCACCAGCGAGCGCGGCACGAAGGTTTCCTGGTGGAACACCGCCCACAACGTTGGTGGTGCGCTGTCCGGTCTGCTGGTTGCATGGGGCTTCTCCATGTTCGGCAAGACCTGGGAAGTTGCCTTCTGGTTCCCGGCTGTTATCAGCTTCGTTCTGGCGTTCGTGGCGTGGCTGCTGATTCGTGACAACCCCGAGGCTGAGGGTCTGCCCACCGTTGACGTGTACCGCAACGACCCGCACAAGGTTGAGTCCACCGCTGAGGATCGTGCGGAGTCCACCTGGACCACCATCCGTAAGCACGTGCTGACCAACTCGACTATGGTGTACCTGGCTCTGGCAAACGTGTTCGTGTACACCCTGCGTTACGGCGTGCTGGTGTGGGCGCCGAAGTACCTACACGATGTGCGCCACGCTTCCCTTGAGGGTGGTATTGCGGGCTTCTCGATTCTGGAGCTTGCCGGTATTGGCGGCACCGTCCTGTGCGGTTACGTTTCTGACCGCATGTTCAAGGGTCGCCGCTCCCCCGCGGGTATCCTGTTCCTGATTGCGACCGTTGGCGCGATTCTGCTGTACTGGCTGCCTTCTTCGGATGCGCCGCTGTGGATTGCGTACGTTGCGTTGGCTCTGATTGGTGGCCTGATTTACGGCCCGGTTATGCTGATTGGTCTGCAGGCTATTGACCTGTCCCCCTCGCATGTTGCTGGTACCGCTGCGGGCTTCACCGGCCTGTTCGGTTACGCTCTGGGTGCGACCCTGGCTTCTGCCGGTATCGGCATTATTGTTGACCACTGGGGTTGGAGCACCGCGTTCGTCTTCATGATTGTGTGCTCGGGTCTGGCGGTTCTGTTCCTGCTGCTGGTCAACGGTGCTGAGAAGCGTCTGATGGCTGAGCGCGCAGAGAAGCTGGCGGCTCAGGCATAATTACCCGGTCTTTCGTGTCGGGAAGCCACACGTTTGCTAGTGAGTCACCATATGGTGGCTTGTCGGTAATCGTGTGGCTTCTTACGTTAAGAACCTAGAATGGAATCATGACTACTAACTCTGGAATCACTAAAGAATGGGTGGATGAAACCGTCAAGCCGGGCGATGATTTCTTCCGCCACGTCAACGGTAAGTGGCTTGCTACCCACGAAATCCCGGCGGACCGCCCCAAGGATGGCGGCCTGTACACCCTCCGCGATAACGCAGAGAAGCACGTGCGTGAGCTGGTGGAGAAGATCGCGAAGGAGCAGCCGGAGTCCCGTATTGGCGCACTCTACAACTCCTTCATGGATGTTGAGAAGATTGAGGCGGACGGCCTGGAGCCGCTGCTGAAGGAGATCGCTGGGTCAGGTTATTGTGGCTCAGCCGTCCTTCTTTGAGGGTGCGGCTAAGCTGTTCACCTCCATCCCGCTGATGAGCTGGAAGCTGTGGGCTGTGTGGACCGTTCTGCGTTCGCGCGCGCCGTTCATGTACGACGAGCTGGTTCAGGAGAGCTTCAACTTCTACGGCAAGACCCTTTCCGGCACTCAGCAGATTCGTGAGCGCTGGAAGCGCGGCGTGGGCGCTGTCGAGAAGGCTCTGGGTGAGGAGATTGGCCAGGAGTATGTGGCTGTGCACTTCCCGCCTTCGCACAAGGAGAAGATGCTGGTTCTGGTCGGCAACCTCCTTGAGGCGTACCGCGAGTCTATTGAGTCGCTGGACTGGATGACTGAGGCAACCCGTCAGAAGGCGCTGGAGAAGCTGTCGAAGTTCGTCACCAAGATCGGTTACCCCGATAAGTGGCGTGACTTCTCCGCCCTGGAGCTCGTGCCCGGTGACCTGTTCGAGAACCTGCGCCGTACCGGTGCGTTTGATGCTGACTGGCTGATTGCCCGTAAGGGTCAGCCGGTGGATAAGTCGGAGTGGCTGATGACTCCGCAGACCGTGAACGCGTACTACATGCCGCCGGCGAATGAGATTGTGTTCCCGGCAGCGATTCTGCAGCCGCCGTACTTCAACCCGGATGCTGATGATGCGGCGAACTACGGCAATATCGGCATGATTATTGGCCACGAGATTGGTCATGGTTTTGACGATCAGGGTTCCCGCTATGACGGTGACGGCAAGCTGGAGAGCTGGTGGACTGAGGAGGATTACGCGAAGTTCAAGGAGCGCACCTCCGCACTGGTGGAGCAGTACAACGCGTACGTTCCGGTGGGTCTGGACCCGAAGTTCCACGTGAATGGTGAGCTGACTCTGGGCGAGAACATTGGTGACCTGTCCGGCATGTCTATTGCGTTGAAGGCGTACCGTCTGGCTTTGAAGAAGCAGGGCATTGAGTCGCTGGCTGACGCGCCGGTGATTGACGGTATGACCGGTATTCAGCGTTTCTTCTTCTCGAATGCTCGCGGCTGGTGCACGAAGTCCCGCCCGCAGCATGCTGAGGTGATGATTTCGGTGGATCCGCATTCGCCGGATGAGTTCCGCGTGAACGGTGTGGTGCGCAATATTGATGAGTTCTATGAGGCGTTTGGTGTCGCTGAGGGCGATGCACTGTACTTGGCTCCGGAGGAGCGTGTGCGCATCTGGTAGCATCCCGATAAGGGTATATGCTTTATTGCGTATATAAGTGAGGCGCCCGCCTCGTGGCTTGAAAACCACGGGGCGGGCGCCTCTTTTCTAGAGAGCCGTGGACGCTACACGAAGGTAGGCGTCTACTGCTACTGTGCTGAGCGTTGCGTTAGATAATTTCTAGCGCAATGTCCATGTGCAGCGGCTCGGTTGCATCGATGTGGTACTGGCTGTGTACCGGCGAGCCCCACGAGTCGTCTCCACCAACGCCGAGCTGACCTGCCAGGATACGCAGGTAGGTGCGGTTGTTTTCGGGCAGCTCCCACTGGTAGGAAGCTTCCTCAATCTGGTAGGAGGAGTAGGGCAGGAGCGATACGTGCAGGCCCTCACCGGCAGTCTGCAACTGGCGGACACGGAAGCCGTGGTTGCTGTCGTTCGTCACTTCAGCCCAACGGACACCCATGTGGTTGCCGCTTTCCTGAGGTACCAGGTACGGTGCGTAGTCCTGCTCGGGGGTGCTTTCCCACACGCCCAGGCGGACGCCGCTGCAACGGTCGGGGTAGGCGTCACCGGGGCCGAGGCCGTAGTAACGCAGGTGCGAGAACTCGCCGGGCAGTGCCCATTCCAGACCGAATGCGGGCAGGGACGGTGCGTCCTTCTCGCCGGGGTAGTCGATGGTTACTCGCACGTTGCCGGTGCTCTGTGCTTCGTAGCGGACCGTAACAGCGGTGTGAGCGGGGGTTGCCAGCTCGTAGGTGTAGGTCACTGCCACGCTGTCATCGCTGGGCTGCTCGACAGCAACGTTAGCGCAACGGGCGTAGCGGCCTGCAACGGTCCACTGGGCGCGTTCGAAACCGTGTCCGGCGCCGCGGTCGTTGTCGGTCAGGGGCCTGAAGGTGGTGAGCTTCGGGGGGCGAATAACATGCTCGGTGCCGTTGTGTACCCAGGAGACGATGCCGCCCTGAGTGCGGGACAGAATAACTTCAGCCTGGTTGTTGCGCAGACCGACGTTCCAGCGGCCGACGGTCACCGTCGCATCTGCTGCGTCTTCAGCGGTGTTTGCTTCAGCCTGCGATGCGGGGATGACGTACTGACCGAAGGCAATTTCGTGTCCTGCAGGAGCCCATGCGGCGTCTTCAGTGAGCACGAGGCTGACGTCCAGGGTTACTTCTGCGTTGTCGACAGCGTATTCTTCCAGGGGCCAGGGAATTACCAGCTCGTGGGTGGATTCCGGGGCTACGTCGAAGAAGTAGTCTTCCTGCCACTGAGGAACGCCGTTGACCAGCAGGCTAGCCTTGAAGGTGTAGTCTGCGGTGGAGGTGAAGAGGTTGTCGTTGACGACCGTCACGCCCTTCTGGTCGGGGGTGATGCGCAGGTTGGAGTACACTGCCTTCACCTCAGCGGCCTTGGGGCTTACCTTGCGGTCGGCGAAGAGGATACCGTCACCGGAGAATTCGTAGTCGCAGGGGCGTTCGCCGAATGCGCCACCGTAGGCGAGGTATTCGGGGGCGCCTTCGCTCTCACCGGGGTGCCAGAGTGCCTGGTCAATCATGTCCCAGATGAAACCGCCCTGGTAGTGGGGGTAGCGTTCCAGTGCGACGTATTCGTCGATAGCGCCGACCGAGTTGCCCATTGCGTGCATGTATTCGCACATGATGAAGGGCTTCTCAGGGTTGTTCGACAGGTACTTTTCAACGACGTCAGCGTGGGTGTACATACCGGATTCGATGTCGGTGACGTCATCAAATTCGCGGTGCCAGGTGATGCCTTCGTAGTGTACGGGGCGGTTGGGGTCCAGTTCGTGGACTCGGCGGTACATGGAGCGGAATACTTCGCCGCCGTATGCTTCGTTACCGAGCGACCAGATTACTACGGAGGGGTGGTTGTAGTCGCGGCGCATCATGGATTCTACGCGGTCAACGCAGGCGCCTTCCCATTCCATGCGGGAGCCGGGGATTGTGGTCTCGGGGGTGGGAATGTCACCGGGGGTGCACCAGGAGCCGTGAGTTTCCAGGTTTGCTTCGTCAACCAGGTAGATACCGTATCCGTCGGCCAGGGCGTAGAAGCGTGAATCGTTGGGGTAGTGGCTGGTGCGGATAGCGTTGATGTTGTGCTGCTTGCAGAAGAGAATCTCTGAAGTCATGTCTTCAACGGTCAGGACGCGGCCGGTACGCGGGTGGAACTCGTGGCGGTTGACACCCTTGAAGAGGACTCGGTGACCGTTGAGGGTCATGATTCCGTTCTCGATGCGGAAGCGACGGAATCCGACGCGCTGGCTGGTGGATTCTACGGTCTTGCCGTCGTGGAGCAGATCCACCGTCAGAGTGTAGAGAGAGGGAGATTCAGCCGACCAGGGAGCGATACCTTCAAGGGCGTCGGAGGAGATGCGCACGGATGCGTCTTCGGCGGCGACGGTACCAGACCAGATGACCTGGGTGCCGTCAAGGACGCTAGCCTGCAGGGTGTACGCCTTGATTTCTTCACCATTGAGGGTGACGAGAGCGTCCAGGTGTGCTTCGCCGGTGGGTGCATCGTAGTCTGCTTCAACGGTGAGGGAGGCGATGCTGACTGCGGGGCGGGCTACCAGGTTCACAGCGCGGAAGAGGCCGTGGAAACGCCACGAGTCCTGGCCTTCCAGCCATGAAGCGCTCGAGTATTCGTAGCATGCGACGGTCAGGGTGTGGTTGCCTTCTGCGCCCTTGCTGACGATATCGGTGATGTCGAAGGAGGTGGTGGTGTAACCGTCTTCTGCGTAACCAACGAAGATGCCGTCGACCCACACGTAAATTGCGGTTGCGAAGCCTTCGAAGGCGAGCGTGATGCGGCCTGATTCGCTCAGCATCTTCTTGAGGTCGCCCTCCAGGGTGAAGTGCTTGCGATAGAGGGCTACGTGGTTCTTCTCGGGGATGTGAGGAGCTTCGGGGTTTTCGTGGCCGTCCCAGGGCATCTGGATGTTGACGTAGGCGGGACGCCAGAGTCCCTCAGTTTCCAGGGTGGCGGGGACGGGGATGCTCTGGTAGTCGCTTTCGTCGAGGGCGGGGGCGGCGAATTCTGCGGTGGTGACATCAATTTCTGAGGCCCATGCAGTGCGGACAGCCCACGTGCCGTTGAGGCTCTGCTGGGGGTTTGAGGAGTGATGGTCGGAGTGCGCTGCTTCCCTGTTGACAGCGTACACAGTGGGGTCATCAAGCCACGCTGCTGAGGGTGACTGGGAGGAGACTACGGGAGTCGTTTGTTCGGTGGAAGACATGTCTTCCTTCCTCTCGTATACATCTTTGTTTGGTCCCTTTAAGGATGCCGGAAGGCGTGATGATTGCCGCCTACATTCTGTTCATTCTTTTCCCGCAGAACTTGGCTCTGGTCTACGTGGCACTGGTCCTGTTCTACACCCCGAACACCTTCATCCAGATGACCGCTATCTTGGCGCTGACCGACTCCATTGAGTACGGCCAGCTGAAGACCGGTCAGCGCAACGAGGCAGTTACCCTGTCCGTCCGCCCGATGCTCGACAAGATCGCTGGTGCTCTCTCTAACAGCATCGTGGGTGTGGTTGCTGTTGCTGCCGCTATGACTAACGGTGCAGATCCTAATAGCCTCACCGCGCAGAACATTCAGACGTTCAACACGGCTGCTTTCTATGTGCCGCTGGCCATTATTGTGTGCTCGTTCCTCGCCTTCTTCTTCAAGGTTTCTATCTCTGAGAAGGAACACGCGAAGATTGTGAAGGAGCTTGAGGCGAAGCTTGCTTCTGCATAGGTAAAAGCAGGGTAGGTCCTTCACCGCATGAGAGAGGCGCCCGCCTCGTGGTTTTCGAGCCACGGGGCGGGCGCCTTTTAGGTGTAGAAGCTACGCGCTTCTAGGCTGAAGCTTTTAGGAAGCGGAAGCCGAGGACGAAGAGGAAGAAGTACGCATACCGGTCAGCTTCCACGCACCGTTCTCGTAGACACCGTGCAGGGTACGCTCCACATCATTCTTACGGTCCGAATCGGAGGAAGCGTTCTCCACACGGTCCTTGCTTGCGATGAACTCACCGCTGTCCATGGTCAGGCGGATATCCCAGTTGTAGGCGTCGCCATCACGCTCGGGCTGTGCGGTAAGCATGGTGATGGTGACGGACGGGTCCTGCATCCAAATCTTGCCCTGCTGCAGGCCAGCACCCAGGCGCAGGGGTTCGGTCTTGCCGGTACGCATGTAGTATTCAATGGCTGCGCCGAAGAATGCGATGGACTGGTACAGGCCTTCTACGCTGTTCTCGTTGGCGACGGCGGGCTTGGTCGGCACGGGGGCGTTCTTGGACGGCTCGGTGCGGGTTGCGGGCTGGTAGTCGGAAGGCTTGGAGGTGTAGCCCTCCAGGACTGCAACGCCGGAGTAGTCGGTGCGTGCGGTCTTGGATGCCGACGCGGAAGCAGATGCGCTACCGGATGCGTTGCCGCTGGTTGCCTGAGGCTGAGCACCGCAGGCTGCGAGGAGGGTTGCGCCGCCGGTTGCTGCGAGCAGGCCGAGGGCGGATCGGCGGGTTACGTTCTTCATGGGTTCTCTCTATCTGTGGTGTGGTTCCACACCGCGGTGCGGGTGATGCCTGCGGCATCTAACGGGAAGACGGCACTACACGGGGTGTAGTGCCGTCTTCCAGTATATGTTTTGTGGCGGGGTGCCGCCGGGTCGCCCTCTCAGCCGCCCAGCCGTTCCCCGGCGCATCCGGGGTTATGGTCGGGGTTTAGCCGCCGTAATAGTAGTAGTGGCTGTAGGAGCTGCCGTAGTAGTCGCTGATGACGATGCGGCCGCGGCGGCCGTAACGGTGCGAGTAGTAGCCGTTGTAGGGGGTGCGGCGCACGGTGGGGCGGTAGGTGGTTGCCTGTGCGGGGGTGAGCAGTGCGCCGAGGGCGGTTGCTGCGCCTGCGCCTGCGGCGGCGAGTGCTGCGCGGCGGGTGAGGCGTGCGGACTTCTTGGTGGCCATGATATGCCTTTCGGGGTTGGTGTTTCTGTGAAGTGACGTGGCGTGTGCACGGCGTGCGGCTGTGCATTAACCATTTCTTATTGTAAGCCTCAACGTTAATGTTTTTGCGCGCAGAGTGCACCTTCTAGTTGAGGGTTAGACCATGCGGGCTAGTCAACGTTTTTCCGGCAGAAAAATTGCGGAAATATTGGTTGAGAAACACGCCGGGCACACGCTAAATACGGGCTGAATTGCGGGCTACATGTCTACTTCGGCGAGGCCCGAAATTTCCTTGTCCTTGATGTGCGGGATGGTGGAGCTCCAGTTCATCCACGCCTTGACCTGCGCAGCTTCTTCGGGGTTGTTCATATCTGGCCAGCGGTCGTTTTCGATCCTGAATCGGGTCATTGCGAGGAGGTAGTAACCGTCATCGCCGGGGCTGAAATTCGTAATTGTCTTGCCTGATTTTGTTTTAAAAGTAACGCTGTCTGACTCGTCGCTATCAGAGGCCTGGCTGTATGAGACTGCGTCGATTGCGTTGAGCGGGTAGAAGACCGTATCTAGAAATGATTCGCCCCTTTCGATTCCTTCCGGCGAGATTTCGGTGTAATCCTCAACAGGTCCGTAGAAGAAGCAGATAGCCATGCACATAGCACAGAACGCTGCGATGTCGTAGAAAAGGTGGAATCCCATGTCGCCGAGTAGGTGCGTTAGGAACATTCCGGTAGGAAATATGAGAGCTACAAAGCTGGCCAGAATGATGATGCGAAGCTTGCCTCGGATGATGTATATGTTTTCGGCGCGTAGCTTCTTGTCGTGGTGGCGGCTCATTTCATGGGCGATAACGGAGCGGCAGATTTTGTACATCAGTCCAAGGCATAGTACGCCCCATACAGCAGTCATGGTGTAGGTAATTATCATGGTGGTCAACTACCCTTTCTGTTTTATCGGTGACCGGCAGTCTCCCAGCAACAATGCGGAAGTCAGCGGATTTGTTCTCAGGGTAGCCGAGGAAATCGGGTGGTTAAGCCCAGATTCGCGTTATCCGCGGAGTGGTTGCCGAGTCTTCACCGGAGCATTGCGTCGAGTTAACCTCCCGTCTAGATTGGGTGCGATAGGCTAAGGATGTGCCCGCCACCTCACCGGGGCGAGCACGATTCACCAACCACTACCGCACAAGGACGTACATACTATGAACGCTGCTGAAACCGGAACCCTTTGGGGGCTTATCGTCGCCCTGATACCGGGCTACCGCATTAAGCTCGGCAAACCCACCCTGAATAAGAGGCAGAAGAGGCCCATCCTGGCATACATCTTTTTCTGGCTTGTGACTATTCTCGGGTTTGTCGGTATGCCGCTTATATGGTTGTCTCTTGATGTTGGGGATGTGCAGCCCGGTTCAGAGGATTTTACCGTTGCGATTTCGGGCCTTATTTTTAGCGTCGTGTCTCTTGGCCTGCTGGGTGCTATTCCTCTGAATCACTGCTACGCCTTCTACCTCGAACTACACGAGGATTGCGTGCGGTGGCGTAATTGGCGGTGGAAGGAACGCACTTTCACCTACCCCTCGATTACGTTCGCTCATGTGGAGGAGAACATGAAGAACGGCTTCTTGCGCATCGGCAGTACCGAAATGGGTAAGCGTACCTGCAGCTTTGACCCGTACCAGTTTGATGCGACGATTCTTATGGCGCAGGTGCTGTACCGTGACGATCACGGACACTGGGCAGAAGAAGACGGCCTGGACGTGATGAGTGTGGTCGGGATGTATGGCTCTTCGCAAGATATTTATGCCCAGTTTTATGACTTGTGTGAGACGAAGTATGTGGTGGGTGTGACGAAGAGTGAGCGCCAGAAGCGTCGCCGTAGGGCTGCCCGTAATGAGGCGCGCAGGCTGGAGCGTCAGCAGGCGCGTGAAGCAACGAAAGCCTAGAAATCCTGCAAGGAAAGCTAACTATCTAGAAGGGGCAAACCGATGGAAATTAATTACAAACGCCGCCAAAGAGTGGCACTCATTATTTCATTCATAATTCTTTGGTACATGTTCTTCGTTTTCCCTAAATACTCACGTGATGACAGTGACGGAATCACCGCCACCTGCACCGTAACTAAGGCATATACAAAAGAGATTGGCGGAACAGTAAGCGGCATGAATGATACTAGGCCCAAAGGTGTTTTTGAGACAGAAGAATGCGGCACTCTCACGATGATTGTGCCGCCGGAAGGTCGAAAGATTCCCGAGTACGTTGGGACCGTCAAGCCTGGCAAGAAATATCTATTCCATGTCGCAAACTCATCTTTAAAAAAGGAACGAGATTTTGATACAACCCGCTTTGAAGAAATCAAGGAATAATATTTCCAAGAGGCGGATTACATATAGATTTATCCAACCCCATAATCTATACCCCAGTCCAAATATCCCTAAAGAGAGTTTTTCAACATGTTTATCATAGACTGCATAAAAGATTTTATAAAAGGATTCCTAGAGGAGTTCTTCGGTGATAGGCGCCCAAGCAGTATCATAATCATGACAAGCATCGTAGCAATTATCATTTATGTCCTCGTACGCTTTCCATATGAATTACGAGATGACAGTGATGGTATCACTGCTACTTGCACCGTAACGAAGGCATACACCAGGCCTCGAGGCGGCACGATAGGCGAGCTGAATGATACTGCCCCTGTAGGTGTTTTTGAAACAGAAGAGTGCGGCACTTTGTCAATGTATGAGGCTCCAGAAGGCTGGAAAATCCCCGCATACGTTAAAACTGCTCAGCCGGGTAAAAAATATCTATTCCACGTATTGAATTCATCCACGAAAAAGGACCGAGATTTTGACACAACCCGCTTTGAAGAGATTAAGGAATGACAGTTCGCAGCTCCAGAGCCTGCAGAGAACCTGCCAGACAAGGCGCTGAAAGCAGGAAAACAATGTTCCCATGGATTAAAAAACGCATACCCCCGGAAGCCAGAATTTTCATTAGTCTTGTTCTGGGTATGGGGTTATTGTTTACATTCATGCACTATACAACGCATATCGAAGATAAAAATTGGTACGCCGTATGCACCGTGAAATCAGCTAGAGTTGAAATTGTTGGTGGTCAGGTGTCAAACATGACTGACACTTCTCCCAAAGGTGTTTTCGAGACGATTGAATGTGGCGTTGTTGAAATGTATGTCGCGCCGGAGGGTAAAAATATTCCAAGGTATGTTTCTGAAATTCAAGTGGGGAAGAAATATAAGATGTATAAAACATGGAGCACGAGAAATGATGATAGAAACTTTGACACTCTTCGCCTTGAAGAAATCAAAGAATAACCAGCTCATGAGCCATAAATAAAGCCTCGGGTGGCGCGAGTCTTCAACTCGCATCACCCGGGGCTTTCCATATGAAATCAGCGGACCATTTCGCACCACCCTTCACCTTCAACAATGCAGCAGGGGCAGCCCCCTCATTACAGCCGAGGAAATTGGGTGGTCACACACGGATCTTGGCCCTCTGATGAATGGTTGCCCAGTCTTCACCCGAGCCTTGCACCCAGTTAACCTTCTGGTCAGATACCGTGCGATAGGCTAAGGATGTGCCCACCACCTCACCGGGGCGAGCATGATTCACCAACCACTACCGCACAAGGACGTACACGCCATAGGCACAGTTTTTTAGACGACCCGCTTTGAAGACATCACAGAGCAACAGCCCGCAGCCCAGAAAGAAGGTGAAGAGCAGTGAAAAAGAACTCCCCGAGGAAAAAGAATGTTTCAAAGAAAAGGAACACTTCGAAGAAAAAGAGTTACCCAGAGGCAAATTACGTTACCGAAACTGGGGCTATAAAGAAGACCCGCAAAAAGAGATACACCAAGAAAAAGAAGAATAAAGTCGATTTCAAAGAGTATCTTCGCAAAAAGGCAAAAGCTGCGTGGGATGCACGCGACGTCATCATATTCGTGGCAGTCATGCTAGGGTTCCTTGCGTCCTTACATTTTATGACCAGCTACAACCCGGGCAATGAATCCGCTATCTGTACTGTCACCTCCGTCGAAATCGTTGAACATGAGGACCCCTACTGGACCTCCGGCGAATTCGAAACAGAGGAGTGCGGAATCATCAAATCAAGCAAATCCCCTGATGGTATCCCCATCCGCAAATACCTCCAGAACTTTGAGACGGGCAAGAAATATAGGGCGTACAAGTCCTTCCATACCCGTAACGATGAATTCGACTTCAGCGTCCTCCGCTTTGAAGAGATCAAAGAGTAACCCCATCCCCGCAGAAAGGATCCCACCGTGAGCTTTATCGGCGAATTTATCATCGACTTTATTGGAGAGGCCATCGCATCCTCACCCACCCTGCAGCGAGTACTCCTGTGGATTCTGTTCTCTGCGTCCCTGCTCCTCCTGCTTGTCCCCGTCATGACGGGCGAGTATGCGTGGAGCATCCTATCCATCTCCACGATGCTGTTTTCCGTCGTGATGATTGACGGCACTCGTGAGCAGTGCGTGAAAAACACCAAGAACGGCGGCGCGTACCACTACTTTCTGCTGACGGTGGGCACGCTCTGCGTTGCCGCGATTGTTCTGCTCGCTGCTCTCTCCCTGGCGGGTGTCCCGCAGGTTGCCTTCACCCCGCAGGCGGACGGCATCAATTTTGCGCCGTGGTATGTGGCGGCGTCTGCGCTGGTTCTGCTGCTGTTCTTCTATAACGCCGCGCAGCCGAGCGAGGAGATCCCTAACCTGCACCGTATGGAGCGCATCAACCGGTACGTGCGCGCGGTGGTGCTGGGTGTGAGCGCCCTGATGGTGCTCTTCTGCCTGCTGATTCCGGTGGTTTCTTTCGCTGCTGCCGGTTATGAGCCTGTGGGTGTTTCGGTGGTGCTGTGCCTGGTGCCGGTCTTCCTGATTTTTGTGCGCCGCACTCTGTTCAAGCTGTGGGCCGCGACCTTTGAGGAGGGTACTGCCGGGTATGGCGTGTTGCGTGGCTTCTGCGTAGCCCTGGTGGGTTTGGGTGGATGTTTGGCGGCGGTCCATCTTGCTGCTGATGTTGTGCAGTCCGGTAGCGGGTTGTCGCTGGTGTATGTGGTGCCGGTGATCGCCTCGTACCTGCTGGTGAAGAGGTACATGACCGTGGGTGTTGCTATCCCCGAGAAGGATGACGAGGAGGACCCGGAGGCTGAACCTACAGCCAGCTAAACCGTGGAACCCCGCGGGTTGAGGAGCCTTGTGCACCAAAGCGCACGGTCTAAGACGATTCGCACCCGGGGTATCCTTGGGGGAAGGTACGCCACCTGCCGGTGGTGCGCTTCCGGATATTCACCAACCACACGAAACGAGAACCCGTCATGCGCACTTTCCTCACTGTCTTCTGGGGTATCTTCGCTACGTTCACAACAGTTGCGACGTTTTATGTCCTCATCAATTATGAGGTGCAGCGTTGGAAAGATAAGCAACGGCTACGTGAGGGTATTTATATTCGACGGGTTACGCGGTTTGAAGCTCTCATTACGATATTGACCCCCGTTTTTCCAGGTCTTGCGTATGTAACCGAAATTTATGACACTGGGCCGGTAAATGTATGGGTTGAAATAGCAGCTCTGTTGCTATCAGTGCTAATGGTCGGTTGTCTACGCTATGTACATGTTGCCTACGTGAAAACCTCCGCCGACGGCATCGAGCAACGCATCTGGTTCTCCAACCCGACCCGCTACCCCTTCAACGCGATCAACCGCGTCGTGTTCTACAAAGCAGCAAAATATGAAGACGAGGACATGGTAGGGTTCTACGCCAAGTCAGGCACCCAGATTGCCCTGTTTAGCCCGTTGCCTCATAAAAATTACCGGCTCTTGGCGATTGTGCGATTCAGGATTGAGAACGAGCGTTGGCCTGACATGGACAACCCGGATGACGTAGCTCAGGTGAACCGTTTGGATTGTGCTGGTAAGACAATGCGCTACTTTGAGAATTTGGGGAAGGTTACTGGCCTTGCCGACGTCTACATGTAGCACTGCACGGCGTTAGTTTCGAATATAGAGAAAGTCCCTGGGCTGAGAGATGACCTCTCAGCCCAGGGGTCTTCTGTATACCTAGGGTCAGCCAAGAAAATCGGGCGGATACGGACCCAAGCCCACCCGCCGGTGAATGGTCGCCCAGTCTTCACCCGAGCCTTGCACCGAGTTAACTTTTTAGCCACCTAACCCATAGACCATCAAAGTACTCGACAATTCAACTTGTCAGAGCTTTCAAGCACATAGAGTATCCTTGGGAAGGGTATGCCACCTGCAGGTGGTGCACTTCCGGATATTCACCAACCACATACGAAATGAGGACTTTCATGTCTGAAAACACCCCGCAGCCGGCTGCACCGCAGCAGCCGCAATTCACCCAGCAGGCACCCGCCGTACAGCCTGCATACGGCGCACCCATCGAGGCACCGAAAAAGAAGTGGGCGGCAGTAACCGCACTGGTTCTGGGTATTATTTCCGCTCTGACCGGCATCTTTGTTATTGGTTCGTTCTTGACCATCCCGACCATTATTTTTGCGGTGATTGCTCTGGTCATGGTCAAGAACGGCACCGGCAAGGGTAAGGGCATGGCGATTGCCGCTCTCGCACTGGTTCTGGTGGCATATATTGCGACTTTCGCTTTCTTCCAGATTCGTGCCGCAAACCTTCAGAAGTCTGAGCAGCAGGCTCGCGAAGTTATCCAGAAGTGCGAGAACCACGAGCCCGGCTACTACATCACCGAGAAGGATGGTAAGCGTTACTGCAACGCTGGCGGCTGGGTCTACGAGATGGATAAGTAAACCGGTCGTCTGGTTTAGTAACCGATGATGCGATAGGTGGGGGCGTTCGTGCGTGCGGCAGTCGCCGTGCCTGCGAGCGCCCCTCAGCCGTATCCTCCGTGGGTGCTTCAGCATCTGGCGGCGAGTACCCCCGGAGCACCTGCAGCGCATCCTCGATGCGCACTCCACTACCATTACCGACTCCTACCTGATTGAAGGAGCGAATAGCTAAAATGATGTCTCAAGAATCTGCTATTACCTTTTGGGGCGTATGCTCCATTATCACGACTATTTTCACGCTTTTCACCCTTGCCGCTTACATCGTTAATCGACGCCGTGATGAGAAGAAGAAGCGTGAAGGCATCTACATTAGTCGTCTGCAAGCGCTACTGGCGTACATTATTGTCTTTTTCCCGGGCTTCCCGCTTGTATGCTATTCCCTGTCACTAGAAAGGGCAGAGACGAGTACTTTCATGGAGGTTGCATGCATACTCATGGCTGCTTTCCTCTTGTTCTACCTGTGGCATGTCAACGCCACGTACATGAAGATTTCTTCTGAGGGTATTAATATGCACACCCCCGTTCGCGGGTCGAGGGTCTGCCCCATCGGCGCGATTGATAGCGTTGTTTATAGTGAGTCCAAGGATGAAGATACCCCAAGCCGGATGTGGTTCCTCACTAAGTCGCGTGCACGTATTAACCCGTTGAACCCGAATTATGATGAGTACTATCTCTTGCTTATTACCCGGTTTAGGATTGAGTATGGTCGCTGGCCTGACCTGGATAATCCGGCTGACGTGGATAAGGTGAACCAGCTGGATAACCGTTATGAAGTCATTCCGTATTTCATGAATAATCAAGAGATTTCGGGTCTTGCTGACGTCGATATGTAGCCCCCGGTTTGCGGGCTGAAAGCTCCCGGGGATGCGCGGCTCACCCCCGCGCTACCCCGGGGCTTTCGGGGCTCATGCGCTGGTATCCTCAGCACGTAGGCACCGCCGCCTAATTTGGGTGGGGCGCGTGCTCTTCCTATTCACCAACCACACGAGGACAGCGAATGTTCAGAAAATTTCTTGCCGAAACCGTCACCAACGGCTCCATAGGACTCAACCGCCCCAAAGGCTACATTCCTCTGGGACAGCGGCAGAAAAAGCCGCTGCTAGCTGTTGTTTGCTTAGACTTTTTCACGCTTTTTGTGTGTTTTTTGGTGCCCCTCTGGATTTCAGAAACGCTTGAAGATTTCATATTTTTCCTCATCTTTGGAAGTATCGTAGGGTCCTGTTTTTGGCTTATGTCCATCCACGTCCACTCTTTCTACATCCAGCAGAATGAGACCTCCGTGAAATGGCGAAACTGGCGATTCAAAACCCGCGAGTTCGACTACAGCAGCATCACCAAAATACACATGCAGGTCAACGGCAAGGGCGGTCACCTACTCATCAGCAGTAGCCAGATGGGCCGCTACCGTCTGGGTTTCAGCCCAGTCTTCTTTGACGCAACCTACATCTACCACATGATTCTCTTCCGTGAGCGTTACGGTATTTGGCCGCCCAAGTACATCCCTGAGCTCTTCGTAGAGTTCGGTGATTACGAGGACATGGACGCTCTCATCAAGGTCATCTGCTACGCCCGCACGTACGAGATTGGATCCCCCGAGGCTGGGGAGTACCGACAGATCCCGGATCATCTGCAGCGCATCCTCGACCGCGCTGTGGCAGAGTCCAAATAGTTGAAAGGGAAATAGCATGAACGCTATCTCTGAAACCTTCAGAATCCTATGGCTAATCTTCCTGTGGTTCTGCTTTAGCTTCATAGCTCTTGCATCTCTAGTGATGGCCGTTATTGGGGTATGGCCTTGGGGTGCGCTGTTCTTCGTTTTAAGCCCTCTGAATCTTGCTTACATAGATATGATTAACGCTGAAAATATTGGCTATAAAGCGACCGGAGGCCTCTTCCACCGCTTCTTTATTTTCGTTTACTCCATCAACGCGGTGGGCTTGATTGTACTGACGGTTCTGACGTCTTTCGGTGTACTCCAGGGGGACCCGGCTCCGTGGACCCCTGAGACGAACTTTGCTTCCTGGTACATGGTTGGCGGGCTAATCATCGTCGCCTTCCTCATCTACCGCATCGAGCCTAATGATGAGATTCCTGACCTGCTGCGCATGGAGCAGATGAATAGGCTCTCAACCCGTGTGGGCGTTGTCGCGGCAGCTATTTTCACGGTTCTGTGCCTCGTGGTTCCTCTGACCAGTTTCATGACTGCAGGCTATGATCCGGCGGCTCTGGCGGTTGCGCTTTTCCTGGCCCCTGGGTTCCTGCGTGTTGTGCGTGAGGGCCTCTTCTACCTGCAGAGCACCCGATTTGAGGAGGGAACCGAGGGGTACCGTACCCTGCGTGCCGTGTGTATTGGCGTGGCTGGCCTGGCCGCGTGTATTGCGCTTGGGTACCTGGGCTATTCGCTGGTACGTCTGGAGTTGCTACCTGCGCTGTTCTTTGCGGCGTCGGTGGCGATGAATGGGTGGTCGGTGAAGAAGTACGTCACCGTGGGTATTTCTATTCCCGAGGAGGAAGAAGCGAAGAAGGAAACAACCGAAAAGATTGGGGAGTAGCATTGCTAAGCACTTTTTTAACTATTTTTTGGGGTTGCTTATTAGTGCTTACTGTCATTTCAATTCCTTATATTCTTATTAGTTATGAGGTGCATCGGCGTCAGGATAAGAAGAGAGAGTCTGCAGGTATTTATGTTAGACGCGTGAATCGTTTTGAGATTTTCAGCTGTCTCGCATCCCCATTTTTTCCATTAATTTTCTTTTTGTCCATGATATATGATGGAAAAATAAATCTTATCCAAGATTTTATTGCTCTAATTTTCACCTCAATTTTTCTACTGTTCTCATGGTATATTCATGTTGCTTATGTAAAAATTTCGCCGAAAGGCGTCGAGCAACGCATTCTTTCTGCCAAGCCGACCCGTTACCCATTCAATGTGATTGATAATGTTTACTACCGTGAAGCGCTCTCAATTGATGACCAAGATATTGTTGGATTTTATACTAAATCGGGTAAACATATTGCTGCGTTTTGCCCGATTATTCATGGTAATTATCGTTTGTTGGCGATTGTACGTTTCAGAATTGAAAACGAACGTTGGCCTGATATGAATAATTCGGCTGACGTTGCTCAGGTTAACTTGTTAGACACATGGGGTGAGACAATTCCATTCTTCAGGGAACGGGGAGAAGTCTCCGGTCTCGCCGACGTTGACATGTAGCCCGCTCGATAAGCGCCGACTACCCCCTACATCCGAAGAGCCACAACCGGCACGAACACCACCAACACCGTGAAAGAGGAGCACGCATCATGCACACCTTTTTCCTTCTGCTCTGGGGCACCTGCACCCTCACATCGATTATCGGCGCCATCATTGTCGTTATCCTGCATGATAGGCACCTGCGCCAGGACATGGAGCTCCGCGACGAAGGCATCTACATTACGCGCGTGCCTCGCCGTGAAGCATTCATAAGCCTTCTCACGCCCACACTCCCGGCAGGTTTCTTCGCGTTCTACCTCTACACGCAGGTTGAGCTCGGTATCCTCTTCAACCTGCTGATGTTCATCCTGCTGCTGGTCTTCCTATACCACCTTCTGCACGTTCACCTGGTGTACACGAAAATCACGCCTGACACTGTGGAGCAGAAGCTCTCACCGTTCGCTACCGTGACCCCCTACCCGATTAGGGCTATCGACCAGGTTTTCTACTTCCAAGGTAGGGCGGAGGCGGAGGATTGGGATGGGGAAGGGACCGACAAGGCTACCTTCTACACCAAGAAGGGCAAGGAAATCGCCAAGCTTGACCCCGTTGGAAGGAACCACCGGCTGCTGGCAATCGTACGGTTCAGGCTCGAGTTCGACCGCTGGCCCGATATGCGGGACCCGCAGGATCTGGCGTGGGTTGATACGTGGGATAGCCTCGAGTGGACCCGACCCCTGTTCAGGAAGCTGTATAGAAGACGCAACAAAATCACCGGCCTAGCGGATATCAAGATGTAACACCGCATAGAGAAAGCCCCCGCGGCCGAGAGTCATCCTCTCAGCCGCGGGGGCTTTATCGTATCAGCGTATCCTCACGCGGCGAGCGCTACGAAGCGCGGCGGCGAGAACGCAGTACCATCACGGTGCCCGCACCGAGCACCAGTGCGCCACCCACAGCCACAGACACCGCACCGAAACCAGTACGCGCCAGGCCGCCCTGCTGGGAGCTCACGCCACCCGACGCAGCAGACACACCGGACTGACCCAAAGAACCGCCACCAGTGCCGCCACCGGAAATACCGCCCGGGTACACGCCGCCAGCAGAACCATCAGCCGAACCGTCAGAGGATCCCTGCGCGTTCACGTCACCGGCAGCGCCAGAAGCACCAGCCTGACCGGACTGACCACCCTGCGCGGCACCAGACTGCGCGGAGCCGGGCTGGTTAGCACCAGCGGTACCGCCCGGGGTTGCCGAATCCACACGGCGCACACCACTAAAGTCGTCCTTAGCCGCATTCGGGTCCTTCGGCACGGCAGTCTCAAACGAGCACGCATCCGACGCCTTCTTACCCACAGCAACCGCAAGCTGCTGCACCGGGCTGTTCACCTCAGTACCATCAGCCAGGGTCGCAGAATAGTGCACGTCAAACATGTACTGGCCGGGCTCAGAGAACACCCAGTTCGCGTGCGCGTGCGTCGCGTAATCAATGTCGATCGTGGTCTTGCCGGTCGTCGAATCCAGCAGCACATCCGCGCCGTTCAGCGACTCAGTGAACATGCCGAAGCGCGCACCCTCAGGCATGACCTTCGGAACCACGTGCAGGCGCACCGGGCCGCGCAGCTGCGAGTAGTCGATATCCTGCGTGTTGTAGCCGGGCCAGGGCAGGCCGCTCTGCTGGGTCTGCGGCAGGCCGTAGAAGGCGGTGCCGACCGGGCCCATGAAGTTCAGCTTCTCATCAGCCATGCGTTCGGTGCGCACACGGCGAGCGTTCTCGCTGACCGTCCACACGACCGAATCAAGCGGGCGCACGGTCGAATCGGCGTCAATGATGCCGCTGTCGTCACGCAGACCCACGGACAGCTGGCGGTCCTTCAGGGTCGCCTGAATGTCCAGGTGGCCGTGCGAAATCTTGGTGCGGCCGTCGATCTTGCCGGGCACGCACTGGTTACCGGGGGTTCCGGGGGTGGACGGCTGCGCAGACGGTGCCGGGCTAGTCGGAGCAGGTGCGCTCGGGGTCGGGTTCGCGGGCGCGGGGCTAGACGGTGCCGGAGTGGAGGGCGCCGGAGCAGGCACGCTCGGCTCTGCAGAGGCGGTCGGCACCGCAGGCACGGTCGGAACCTCGCTGGGAGACACCGACGGAACGGTGCTGGGCTCAGCGGTCGGAGCCTCGGAAGGAGCCTCGCTCGGCTCAGCAGAAGGCTCAGTGGAGGGCGCAACCGTAGGCTCAGCACTCGGCGACGGATCCACCGGAGCAGGCTTCGGCGCATCCGCAATCGGCGCGCTATCGGGAGCCAACGCACCGTGCGCAGTGTACTTCGTGCCCGGCTCGTAGTTCGCCGCAACCTCAGTGGTAGAGGCGGAAGCGTTCATATCCGGGTGGGTCAGCATCTTCACGCGCAGAGCCGTGCCCTTGTAGAAGGACTCGTCACGGAAGGTAAAGCGCGCCACACCATCCTCGACGGAGCCTTCCAGATCGAGGTACGGGTAGACCGGGTCATCCTGGGCGTAGAAGCCGCCGCGCATGAAGCCGCGCACCTTCGGATCCTTGAAGCGAACCTCAACGGTGCTGAAACCGTTGCCGTTCGGGGTGACGGTCACGTCGTAGTCCATGCTGCTCGGCGTGTACTGCTGGGTGCTGAGTACGGTGTTCGCCTGATCCGGGATTTCTTCGGGCCAGGAGCCGTTACCGTCATCGCTGTACACGCTCTCAGCCTTGCCGGGCTCGTAGGTGAGCTTGTGCGAGATCCAACGGGACGCCTCCGCGCTATTCTCGTCGGAAGTGTCGGGGGTGAAGACCGCCTGCAGCTGAGAGCCCTCGCTACCGAGCATTTCAGACCAGGTGGCGGTACCGTTCACGACCGGCAGGTCGGTCAGGAAGTAGCCGTTGTTGTACAGGGTCAGGGTGCCCTTGAGGTTCTTGTTCGCGGCAGTGAAGGTGATGTCGCTGAGCTTGTCGTCGGCATCCTTGTTCTTTGCCGGGTCGGCGTCCAGGCGGTGCGGTGCCACGGACAGTACGTACTTTGCGGCGTCCAGGTCACCGACGGGTGCCGCATTGTAGCGGTCAACGGTGGGTACGGCGGTGGGGGTGCCGTCACCGAGCACGGGCTGCATGCCGCCAACCTGCCAGACCAGCTTCGACGGCTTGGAGCTAATAATGCGGCCGTCGGTAGAGCGCGCCACGGTGCGGTAGGTGACCACGTAGCGGCCCGGGCGGGTGAAGGTCGTGGTGTTGTGGGTGTGGCTACCCTTGTCGAGCAGCCAGGAGTGCCAGCCGGTCGAGCTGCTGGAAAGCATGCGGTACACGTCAGCGGGGGCGTCGTCCGGGTTGTAGCGGAAGAGCTCCATACGGCCGGGGCCCTCAACTGAGAGAATGTCGGTAGCGAACACGCCGTCACGGAAACGCTCAGTGGGCACCTTCGTGGAGGCACCCAGGCCAGCCCAGATGGGGTCCTGGTTGCCGTAGGTCAGGTGCGGTGCCATGTAGAGGGTCTGGCCGGGTTCGCCGAGGAACGCCAGGGAGGGCGAGTCGCCCAGGGTCATGGTGTACTGCGACTTGCCGTCCCTGGTGCTGTAGCCCTTGCCGACCCAGTTGACGGTCTTGTCCAGTTCGTAGGTGTCTGCACCGGTCTTGTAGGGGTTCGCCTCGTTCATGAGGACGAAGGTGCCGTTCTGCTCGTCCCAGTATGCCTTGGGGGCGTCAACGTGACCCTTGGTGGTGACGATTTTGCCGTCGTCGGGGCCTGCTGCGGCGGGCAGGGAGGGGGCAGCGCCGGCGAGCGCGAGCAGCGCTGCGGCGGAAAGGAATGCGGCTGCGCGGCGGAGGGCGGGCTTGCCGCCGGGGATGAAGAGTGCGGGGGTGTGTGTGGTGACCCTTCGTTGGGTCTGCTTCTGAGAGCTCATGACAACCTTTCTCATTTTTCTATCCTCTAGGGTAGCTCTTTTGCAAATAATTGTCATTTAGAACCTAAGTGAGTATAGTGATTCTCAGAAATACGTGTGCGCCGAGGCTCGCCCAAAAACGCACACCACGTACATCCACAAAGAGAAAAACACGGCAGAGCGCACCCCGAACCCAAGAGGGAAACCGGCAACAGGCCGCCGGACCCAGCATCGGGCAAGCCCCGAAAGCAACGGGCCCCGAACACACCGGGCAACGCGCCAGCCAACGAGCAGTCATCCAAGGAGCCACCATGCAAGGACGCACCAAACCCCTGAGCCTACTCAGCGCAACCACCCTCGGATGCACCCTCGCACTCGGGGCGCCCCTCGCCCTGCCCCAGGTCGGCACCTTCACCGCCGCACAGGCGCAGGAAAACCAGGCGCAGGAAAACCAGACCGGCACCCAGGCAGGCACCGAGTCGCGCGCCTACGTCAACTACGAAGGCGACTACGTCATCGCGGGCGTACACACCGAAATGCTCAACGCATTCCTCGACGGCAACCAGTTCACCCTCGCCACCCTCGCAGACACCGGCCCCGGCCAGCAGGGACGATTCAACCCCGCCCGCACCGTCTTCCACCTGCCCGACGTCGAGGATGCACACACCAACGTCGTAGCAGGCTACGACTACATTGCCCCCGAAGGCACCGACATCTTCTACATTCCCTCCACCCGCACCCGCGGCCTGCTCTACCCCGGCCTCGGCGCGGAAGGAATCCGCCCCGGCGCACTCAAGGACAACACCATCAACCTTGAACTCGTGCGCAGCAGCGTACCCGAAGGCGGCCGCGCCGAAGTCTTCACCGAATCCGGTCGCGACAACCCGCGCGTCTTCAGCACCAACGACAAGCTCGCACCGCACACCATCACCTCTGGCGGTCACGAGCACCTCAGCTGGGCATTCACCCGCGCAGGCATCTACCAGCTGACCTTCCGTGCCACCGCAACCCTTGCCGACGGCACCCCGGTCAGCTCCGAGGCGACCTACACCATCGCCGTGGGCACTAACGCTGAGGACGGCTTCAAGCTCCTGAACGCACAGAACGCCGCAAAGGAAGCGACCAAGGACGCCACGAGCGAGGCGACCACTACCCCCGAGGCGACCTCCACCGCTACCGAGAGCGCCACCAGCAGCCCCAGTGCATCTACCTCCGCAAGTGCTGAGGCGAGTGCTTCTGCTGAGGCGAGTGCATCCACCGGTATTCGCCGCGTGGATGGATCCGTGAACGGTCAGAACGCCGCGCAGGTGACCGACCCGAACGGCGCGAAGGCGGCGGCGAATGGTGAGCAGGCATCCCAGGGTGGATCCGGTGTAACCGCTATCAGCGGCACCAACAACACCAATAACGGCTCTGACAAGGGTGAAAACAAGGACGGCAACTCCACCAGCGCGAAGGGATCCAGTGTGAAGGGCTCCAACGCCCAGAACATCAGCGCACCCAGCAACGGCGGCGGCATTACCGGTAACGGTGTGCTGTCCTCCGGTCTGCCCGGCAGCCTGAACCAGCAGTGCATCGCCACCGAGGTTCCCGCCGAAGATACCAAGGACTCTAAGGACTCCAAGGACGCTCAGAAGGACAACAAGCAGAGCAACCAGGCAGCCCAGGCACCGACCAGCATCCCCACCCTCGCCGTGGTCAATACCGCCGAGCACAGCGGCCGTGAAGAAGTCACCCACGGCCACTTCGACGTAGGCCCGATCCTCAACGGCGGCAACCTCACCAGCAGCGTGAAGGACGACCGCACCAGCCCCGCCCGCCACGTCTCCCCCGGCGCCCTCGAGTTCGTACTCAATGACGCCGCGAAGATCAACCTGCCCGCAGGCATGGAGAACATCGCCCCGGCGGGCACCCCCGTGCACATGATCGGTGCAACCCAGCAGCAGGGCGTGCCCTGGCTCGGCTGGAGCACCCAGGACCCCGAACTGCTCAAGCAGCTCGACGGCCCCGTCACCATGAGCCTCAACGGTTTTGAGGGCCCCGGCACCATGTCCACCTTCCTCTCCGGCAACTTCGGTTCCGCCGGTCAGAAGGTCTTCGATTCGCGTAGCGGCGGCTCCTTCCAGGTGCCCGCAAACACCCACCAGCACAGCAACTGGGTGTTCACCGCTGAGGGACGCTACACCGTGACCATCGGCTGGACGGCACGCCTGAAGAACGGTCAGCAGGTCAGCAGCGAATCGGTTCTGCACTTCACCGTCGGCAACCCCGATAACGCCCCGGCAAGCAACAACGCACAGGGTGCGGCAGAAACCAAGCAGGACGGCGGCAACGCTAACAGCGCTAACGGCGCCAACAACGGCGGCGAGAAGAGCACCGCAAAGAACCCCGTCAACGGCACCGTCGACGAAGCCACCGGCGTCGTCACCAAGCCCGACGGATCCAAGGTGCGCATCGTCGGCAAGACCGCCTCCGGTGAGGATTGCGCCCTGACCAACCAGGAACTCGCCAACGCCCAGAAGGCAGCCGCCGCAGGTAAGCTGCCGAACACCGGTGTGGTCATCGACCCGTTCATGGTCAGCACCTCCATTCTGGCGCTGGCACTCGGTGCCATGATTCTGCGTTCGGCACGCCGAAAGGGCCGCAGCGGTGACACCGCATAGCGGGCATACCGAAAACCGCGCACAAGCATATAGTCGGCGTACCGCCCTCACCCTCGCCTCCCGTATTGCGGTGGGTGCGGGGGTGGGGGCTGGTGCCTTCGCACTGAGCGGATGTGCCAGCACCGTGAACGCTTCCTCCGACCAGATGCGCGTGGTCGCCACGACCCCGATTCTGGCGGACTTGGCGCAGCAAATTGCAGGAGAGCGCGCCAGCGTGCACTCCCTGGTGCCTGCCGGTGCTGACCCGCACTCGTATGAGCCGAGCCTGCGCGATATCCGCGATGTCGCCTACGCCCGCTGCGCCCTGACGAACGGTCTGCTGCTGGAGCAGCGTAAGCTCAGCAAAATGGTTGAGGCAAACCTGCCCGCAGGCGTTGTGTCCGTGGCGGTTGCGGAGAAAATTGAGCAGTACGGCGGCAAGCTGGAAGCCATTGTTGAGGATGCCTCCCTGGACTCCATCTGGCTGGGTTTGCGCGTTGAAGAGGGCAGGCAGAACGAATCTGCCCCCGCCGACTCTTCGGATGCGGGAATGCGCTTTGAGGTGCAGAGCGTGCGGGCGCGCACCTCTACCGATTCGTCGAATGCGCAGTTGGCGGCGTTCATTACGCAGACCTTCGGCGCGGTGGAGATGCTGTGCGATTCGCATGCGCGCGGCGTGAACCTCACCCGTGAGGGGGACACCGCAATCCGTACCGGCGATATGGGTTCGCTGGAGCTTCCGTTGCAGGCGCATACGCACCTGTCGTGGGCGTTTAGTGATGCCGGCGAGTACGCCATTGAGCTGAGTGCCACCGCAGTCAATGCGCCGGAGTCGGTGCGTTCTTCGCGCGGCACCCTGTACTGCGCGGTTGGTCGTGACCCGCAACAGCTGGTGGACCGTCTGGCGAAAGAACAGAACGTTTCTGCCTCGGACATCAAGGTTCTTTCCGCAGGTCACGCCGATATTACGGCACGTACCGGCGACGGCAGGCTCGTGCTTCGCGCGGATTCCTCCCAGGGCGCCGTAGAGTACGAACTGAACCGCACCGTGGTCGCGGTCCCCTCCCGCACCCTGCAGGAGGTGCCCGCCGGCGGTAGCTACCGTTTCCTGCGGTCGGGTGCTTCGGAGCATCGTGGTCAGGTGTACCTGCTGGCGCAGGCCGTTCTAGGCAAGCACGTGCACGGCGAGATTGACCCGCACATTTGGCATTCGGTGCCGAACGCAAAGGCGAGCGTGCAGGTCATCCGTGACGCACTCACCTCCGCCGATCCGGCAGGTTCGAGCGAGTACGCGACCCGCACCGAGCAGGTCATGAAGGAGCTTGATGCCCTGGACGCTCAGCTGCGTCAGGTGTACGGAGGTCTGCCTGAGTCGGCACGCAACCTGGTCACCACGCACGACGGCTACCGCTACCTGGCGAGCACCTACGGGTTGCACATTGCCGGTTTCGTGAGTGCCAGCGCCAGCGGCGAGCCGAGCATTCAGCAGCGTCAGCGCCTGCGTCGCACGGTCGAGGATTTGAAGGTTCCAGCGATTTATCTGGACAAGTCCACGGCGATGCGTTCACCGGTTCTCACGGAGCTGGCTCGGGAGGCTCAAGTGCGTACCGGGGTGCTCTATTCGGACACTCTGGATGCGCAGGCTCCTCACTACGCGCAGATGATGCTGGCGAATGCTCACACGATTGCGCTGTGCTCGGGGGCTAGTTCTGGCGGCGATTCTTCGGGTGCTAGCTGCTCGGAGGCAAGCACCTCATAACCCGGTTTTAAGCTACCCACAAGCCCATATAGCCGCATCAGCATATAGATAATCTTTCACACACCGTTTCGGTCATGATCCAAGGAAGTCCTCATGATGAACTCAACCACCCCCTCCCGCTCCTCACGTAGCCGCGCGCTGCCCGCCCTGGCCCTGGGCGCAAGCCTCATGCTCGCACCCCTGGGTGTCGCACACGCGGAGAGCACCCCGGCAACCGCTGAGAGCGCCTCGGCTCAGCCAAGCGACAGCAACCTCAGCCGCGGCGAGCGTGCCCTCACCCAGACCCTGTCGGCGGAGCAGCCGGTCGCATCCGGCCGCACCGAAATTTCTGCCGGTCACGTGGATATGGGTCCTCGTTTCAACAACGGCAAGTTTGAGCTCATGCTCCACGACGACCACGGCGAAACCCCCGTCTGGCGTAGCCTGGACGAGGTCATCTACCGCGGTAGCGATAAGGCGATCCTTGAGGTGCCGAACGACCCGCGTTACTCCTTCGTGGGTGCGCCCGCCGGCTCTAAGGTGTACGTGATTCCGCAGACCGAAACTAAGGGCGTGATCTGGCCGGGTTGGAACACTCAGGATCCGCAGCTGGTGTCCAAGCTGAACCGCGGCGTGAACCTGACCCTGGAGCAGGTAAGCGGCCCCGGCACGTTCAGCCTGTACCTGGAGAACGGCAACTTCTCGGCACCGCAGGTGCTGTGGTCCTCGACCAAGAGTGAGCCGCAGAAGCTGTGGGTGGAGAAGAACACTCACACCCACGCGAACTGGGTGTTCACTGCCCCCGGCGAGTACCTGCTGAAGGTCACCGCGAGCGCTGAGCTGTCTGACGGTTCGACCGTATCTGATACCCGCTACCTGAAGTTTGCGGTGGGTGATTCTGCGAGCGCTGACGCCCTGTACGCGATGGAGGCGCAGGCGCGCGGTTCTGCATCCTCAGGTTCGGCTTCTTCTGCTTCCTCCGATGCTTCGGCTTCTTCTGCTTCTCAGGCATCCGGTTCTTCTTCTGCCGCCGCAGCGAGCGATCAGAGCGGTTTCCGTGCTGAGTTCACGATTTCGAGATTTCAAACCTGTACGCCGGCTACGCGCGCCGTTCCATCCTCAAGGATCTGTCCCTGACCCTGGAGCGTGGCGAGTTTGCGGGTCTGATTGGTGCTAATGGTGCCGGTAAGACCACGCTACTGCGCACCATTTTGGGTCTGATTCGCCCGGCGTCCGGTCAGGTTCGGGTGCTGGGTGAGTCGCCGCGTGTGGCGCGTGCGCATATTGGTTATGTGCCGCAGAAGCACCAGTTCCAGTGGGATTTTCCTCTGACCGTTAAGGACACGGTGATGACCGGTCGCGTGCGTGAGATTGGGTTCTTCCGCCGCCCGGCGAAGAAGGATTGGGTTCAGGTTTTTTCGGCGATGGAACGCACCGATGTTCTGCACCTGCAGGACGCTTCCATTGCGGAGCTTTCCGGTGGTCAGCGTCAGAGGGTTCTTTTGGCGCGCGCTTTGGCGGCGAACCCCTCCCTGCTGCTGCTGGATGAGCCGTTTACGGGCGTGGACGCGCCGACTCAGACCACTCTGACTCGCTTGTACCGTGAGTTGGCGGGTGAGGGCATCACGATTCTGATGTCTACGCACGACATGCTGGCGGCGCGTGAGTCCTGCTCGCGTCTGTGCGGTGTGCGTGGCAATATTCACCTGGATGGTCCGGCGGACTCCTTTAGCCTGGAGCAGCTGCATACGTGGTTGCACGGTCACGATATTGAGGAGGCGCAGGGCCACGCCCGCACGGGCTTCACCTGTGCCGGTGGTGCGTTGGATGAGTACGGCCACGAGTTGCCTGATTCCTGCGCTTCTGATCATTCTCTCTCCCCCGCCCATACTGCTTCTACCGGGGGTGCCCGTTGATTACTCCTATCGATTTTCTTGCCGACCTCAGGATTTCTTGTTCGGCTCGATTGTGGGTGTTTCGAATGAGGACATTACCCAGGCGGCGATTATGGGTGCCGTTATTCTGCTGGTGTTGTGGCTGTTCCACCGCCAGATTGTGACGGTCAGCCTGGACCGTGAGAGTGCCCGCGCGATGGGCCTGCCGGTGCTTGCCTTGGATATTGTGCTGTACGTTCTGGTGACCATTTCTGTGGTGCTGGGTCTGCAGACGCTCGGTAATGTGCTGGTGCTGGCGCTTCTGGTGATTCCGGCGTCGGCAGCCCGCCTGGCGTGCCGCCGACTGGGGTCGATGATGGTGTTCTCGCCGGTGTTTGGCGGTATCTGCTCGATTGTTGGCCTGTACCTGTCCTGGGCATTTAACCTGCCGACGGGTGGCACGATTGTGCTGTCGATGGTGGCGGCTTTTGTGCTGGTGTGGGCGGTGACGGCGGTTCGTTCGCGAGCGCGTGCCCAGCTGAAGAATTAAACCCAGCTCAACCTCGACTCAATCCAACTTTCCTCGATTAAACGCACGAGGCGCATCCCTGTTTGAGGGGTGCGCCTCGTGCGTTTTTTACAGGTCTTAAATACCCAAAGTGAATCATGTTCATGTTTAAAGAACCAAAAGATACACTCCGCGTAATAAAAGCGCATAATTCAACATGTCGGGTTTAATGAAAATACAACCTATCAAATATTTCTTATGGGTTGATACATGTAGTGATAAAACAGTCACTGCACCCTCATTAGAGCTTCAAAGAAGGAGTTATCATGAAGGCATATGTATACCACGGCCCCGACCAGAAGGGCGCCTGGGAGGAAGTCCCGAACCCCACCATTCTTGAGCCCACGGACGTTATCGCCCGTGTCGACACCACCACCATTTGCGGTACTGACCTGCACATCCTGAAGGGCGACTGCCCCGAGGTGGACCACGGACGTATCCTCGGCCACGAGGCTGTCGGTACCATTACCGAGATTGGCTCCGCGGTGACTGACCTGAAGGTCGGCGACCGCATCATCATCCCCGCCGTGACCAGCTGCGGTAAGTGCTCCTACTGTAAGGCGAACCAGCCTTCGCACTGCCAGACCGTTGGTGGTGTCGGCTGGATTTTCGGTTACATGATTGACGGCACCCAGGCAGAATACGTGCGTGTTCCCTACGCAGAGACCTCGGTCCACCTGGTTCCGGAGGGGCTGACCGATGAGGACGTCCTCTTCCTCACCGACGCACTGCCCACCGGCTTCGAGATCGGTATTCTGAACGGCAACACCAAGCCCGGCGACACCGTCGCTGTCGTGGGTGCAGGCCCCGTGGGTCTGGGCGCAATCATGACCGCTAACCTCTGCGGTGCCGGCCGCGTCATCACCATCGACTTTGACGACAACCGCATGAACAAGGCACTGGAGCTGGGCGCCACCGATAAGGTCAATGCGGGCGACCCGGACTTTATCGAGAAGATTAAGGCCCTCTCCCCCGACGGCCTAGGCGTGGACGTGGCAATTGAGGCTGTGGGTGTTCCGCAGACCTTCGAGACCTGCACCAAGATTGTTCGCCCCTACGGCAACATCGCTAACGCTGGCGTGCACGGCAAGCCCGTTGAGCTGCCCCTGAACACCATGTGGATTTCTAACGTTCGCATCAACATGGGCCTGGTCAACTGCAACACCGTCGGTAACCTGCTGAACATGGTCCGCTCCGGTCGCCTGAACGCTAAGGCAATGGCAACCCACCACTTCACTTTCGACCAGTTCGAGGAAGCCTACGACCTGTTTACCCACGCTGCCGAGCACAACGTGGTGAAGGTTGTTATCTCCCGCGACCCCGAGGTTGCGGCATAGACTGCGGTAGGCTCATATACCGCTCATACTGAAACCCCGAACTTTCGTTAGGGATTTCAGTGGGATGTATTCATGACACTGCGAACATCCCCACGATTCGCCTCCGGGTGGGAGAGGGTAGGTCCCACCCGGAGCGCGAATCGCCCTCCCCTACCCCGAGATGTAGTTATTTTCTGCCGACCCGCTCTTGCGGGTTCTTCTGCCAGGCAACCTCTACTGGTGGAGGGGCGCATCATTTGGCTCTTCTTGGTCGGGCGGTACCTCCGATTCTGCTCCTCCTTGAAGGGAAAGGAAAAGGGTCGCACGCTTACGATTCAATGGCGATTCGTAGGCTGCGACCCTTTTCTCATGCCCGGAATGTGGTGCTCCGGAGATTTTCTGCGCTCCGGGCGGCTATTTAGTTTTTGGGTTTCTCATCGTCAGCCTTCTCGCCGATAGCGGCGTTCTGTGTGATGGGGTTGAACACCTCCGTGGGATCATCCTCTCCGAATGCGGCAGATACCCCAGATGCGGCGGACAATTCGGCGGCGCCTCCGATGACGGGTTCGGTGGGCGCATCCTCAACGGGTACTTCAGCCAGATTCTCGGCAGGTACCTCGGCAGGAGCCTCGACGGACACCTCCGCGACGATGGACTCCTCCGAGGCGGACTCCGCAGAGGCAGGCGCCTCCGGAGCCTTCTGTGCATCCTCCGGCTTATCCTGAGCCGGCGCCTCTACAGGCTGCCCAGAAACACCCTGCTCAGTAGCTACCGGCTCACCGTGCGCGGATTCCTTCTTCGCATCCTTGTGCGCGTCCTTATGTTCGAGCCTGTAGATGATGCGCGGTTCCAGGCGCTCAAAACCAATCTTGGAGCGCACCCAGTTCACGAAGCGGTCGATACGGTCCTCACCCTCGGTGGTTTCCGCAACCCGGTAGTTGCGCGGCAGCATCACGCTGTCGCTGAGCACGCGCGGGTACTCATCAATCTCCTGAATACCCGCCATGTACATGTTCTCGCGGAACTGGTGAGCGAACTCCTGCTGACCGAGGAACAGCTGGTCGGCGTAGGTTTTAGCCGCCAGGCGCTCGCTGTAGGCGTCCTTGGAGTCGCGAGCGCCCTTCTTGGAGCCGTAAATATCCCAGAAGTAAAAGTACACATTGTTCGCGATAATGGCGGAGATAATGCGGTTCTGCAGGTACACGAGGGCACCGACGGCGACCGCACCAACAATCAGGAGCACCACGGCGAGCGGGGAGAGTGCAAAGTCAGACAGATTGCCGCGGTGGTTCGTGAACAGGCCAATCAGGTAGGCGATGGTGACCACGATGATGGGCACGCCGATGAAAATCACGGCCAGCGGAACCCAAATGTACAGCAGGGCACGTAGAATCAGGCGGTAGTAGCTAATCGAGTCGCCAATGGGGATGGGCGTAGGCTTCACGGAAGAGTGCGCACGCTTCATGAGCAGGCTGAAGATACGGTTGCTGTCGATGCCAACTTTACGCAGCTTCGATTCGAGGGACGCACGCTTGAGGAAGACCCGGTAGTTTTCGAGGACGACGCGCTGGTCGGAGGTGAACTGCCTCCCGTTTCTTGGACAACGAAAATAAAGTCCAAGAAACAGGAGGCTTTTCATGTCTATAAATCTGGGAATGAGACACGATCGTTTGCTTC
>QWCT01000163.1_pt1 | contig 48961 bp, 33 predicted proteins | sample 1972681 | NCBI WGS metagenome assembly QWCT01 (sample SAMN09866701, study PRJNA288562) | Human oral metagenome isolate pre3_saliva, whole genome shotgun sequencing... | isolation source: mouth | host: Homo sapiens | place: USA: California | reverse complement strand
TGTAAATAAAAAGACATTAACTTAGAAATTACAGTGGAATATAAACTTTTCTTGGAAAATCTTTGGATTTTACCTTAGGAAGCCGAAAGGAGGGGATGTACAGATTGGGTGTTGGTTGGGAGTCTATTGTTGGTGGCTTGTACACGCTCTTTGGACGGTGGGGATGTGCCTGGTGGGGATCTGATGTTGGGTGTTGGGATAATGAAAAGGGGAAGGAAAATGGATCAAAGTCTAATGTTTAATGCTCGAAGCTCTGAAGGTTAGTGGGCAGGGCAATGGCATTTGACAGATAGCTCGGTTGCTTGTTAAGTTGATGAGTTGTGTCTTGTGGTAGGTAAGTCGGTCTACTGAACACATAGCTTGGTTGCTTGTTAAGTCGTAAACTTGTATTCGATAGCACGTAACTTGTTCTAATGAACGTGCAAGTTGGTTGCTTGTTGACTCGAGAACTTGTATTCGATAACATATAACTTGTTCTAATGAACGTGCAAGTTGGTTGCTTGTTGACTCGACGATTTGTATTCGATAACATATAACTTGTTCTAATGAACGTGCAAGTTGGTTGCTTGTTGACTCGAGAACTTGTATTCGATAACATATAACTTGTTCTAATGAACGTGCAAGTTGGTTACGTGTTAAGTCGTAAAGTTGTAATTTTTGGTACGCAAGTCGGTCGGTCGTCAAATGGATGACTTGTATTTCATGATGCGCAATTCATTGCTTGTCAATTCGATGACATACATCCTATGGTAGGCAAGTCGGTCCATAGGAAACACAAGTTGGTTACTTGTCAGCTCAAGAACTTGTGTCCTGTCGCGTGCAAGTCGTTGAGTTGTCAATTCGTAAATTTGTATCTTATGGAACGCAATTCATTTGCTCGTCAACTCTAAATTCGTCCACTTGTCAGCACAACGCCTTGTCAAATAAAATCTCATTCTTTGTTTTTCCTGTCACTCCTGTCACCTTTTTGTGTTCTGTAGGGGGTTGTTAGTGTGGAAGTTAACCAAAGAGGCAAAAGTGACAGCAAATGAAATAAAAAATAAAATAGGGAAAAATATTACCCCCATACCCCCTTCGGTTGGAGAGGAGAGACAGGGTTGAGTTATGGAAGACGAGTTGTTATGATCTGAAAGCACCCCACGTGGTTGTCAATATACCCATAATCACGATACATCGGATATGAGTTTTAACGAAGATTTAATTGTGTAACACTTATGAAACTGTTACATTTTTATACGCTTTTGTGTGCAATGTTAATTAATAAATTTTATAAGTAAATTTAAAACACCATGTATAATTATTACTTAACTTTGCACCGTGATTACTCATGTAACCCAAAGAAACGAAGACGACTGGTCTTAGTCACCATGCCAGCTCATCCCTTATAAAATATGAAAAGGGGCAAGGCAAGAAAGAAACGAGGTGACGGAATGATCAAAACAAGAGAGGTAATAACTCCTTATTGTATGCCACTTACCACTAATAAAGTCGTATAACGACCGACATGTGACAAGTAACGATAATCATTCTACCATATAAATTGAGATATAATTCAAAAGATTAAAACCATAAAGTTACTCAAATGGAAATTAAAAAGTATTTGAAACCGTACATTGTATGTACGAAAGTTGAAACGGAGTGTGCACTATTGGCTCTAAGTCCAGGTGGTGGTGGTTCTGGAGTTGGTACTGGTGGACATAGTGGCGGTGGCGGTGGTGTTACTCCTCCATCCGGTGGTGGTAGTGCTAAACCTGGTTTCTTTTTCGATGAGGAACAGGAAGATTCTTATGAAGATTAATAGAAAAGAAACATGTTTAATTAATTAAACCCTAAAACATGACCATTAAGACTATTTACTCAGCCCTAATTAGCTTGGCAGTTCTCGGCTTGTCAGCATGTTCAACCGAGGTGAACAATGAACAATCTCAGGTGATAAACCCAGAGACATCATCTACTCGTGCGTTTACGCTTACCCCTAAAAACAGTCCGCAAACACGTACAGAGGTTATCATCTCAGACCATACCTACTGGACAGCTGGCGACCGACTCATTGCTTATAATATTACTAATCCGCAGGGTTATGACCAAGTGACAGCCGCAGATAGTGGTATTCATACTAAGTTCAAAGGTGATATCCATTGGAAAGAAGGCGATGAATTGGCTCTCTTCTATCCGTTCCGTTATAACACGAAGGAGACTCCTATGGGTATTGTTCCGCTTGGTTTGAAAGAGAACACCATTATCGTTGACGGCAAACCAGTTACTGGACATCAGAACGGAACGATGAGTAACTTCAAGTACTTCGACTATATGTGGGGTAAATTGAAGAATATTCAGACCGACGGACACAGTGCATGGGATGACTTTTTGATGGATAAGCAGTACTGTTTTATCCGCTTGAACATTATCTATAACGGTAAACCCGTTACAGGTCTGACGCAGGTAACGATCAAGGACATCTATACAGAAGGTGACTTCAACCTCTCAACAGGTCAGCTTACGTATACAAACAAAGGTGAAATGACTGTTACAGCCGACAAGCCACTTGATTATTTCGATATCTTGTTGCTACCTGATGCTCATCTCAGAGCCAGCTTTATCATCCATACAAAGAGTGGGTATACATTCAATGCTACTATGGAGCGTGAGTATAATTACGTGAAAGGAAAGTATTATACCTACACCATCACTGTAAAAGACCCTGATCCATTCATTCCAATAGACGGTGTGAAGTGGGGAAAGTACAATCTTCAGTACGAACCAACAGAACATCAGAATGGTTGGGTAGAAGGTTATCGCCTCGCAAAGAATGCTTGGGACTACTTCTATACGAACAATGACCCATTCAATCTCTATCCAGAGTTCCTCCCACGTGCGTTCAATTGTGTTGCTTTCGACCACTTCCGTTGGGGAAACATCGCTTATGCGCACAACTATAGCCATGATGCAATGCGTTATTACTCAACTTATACGGGTAATATCCAGGGTCAGCAGCTGAACGACTGCTATGGTGACCTTGCTTATTATGCATCAAAGGGTGACTGGAAGTTGCCTACAACGAACGATTTCCGTAAGCTGATGGCGAAGACAGGAGAGTATCTGGGATACTATATTGACAATGGAAACGTTGTAGTAGGTGTGCTCTTCGATCCGACAGTACCTGAGCATCTCAAGGGAAAGGTACTTGATAAGAACGGAAGAGTTATCGGTAGAACCAATCAAACGAATGCTATCTACGTTGGAGACTACAGAAAAGCAAACTGTACACGTATGAAGCACTTCACAAAAGAGGATATCGACAAGGGCGTATTCCTGCCATGTGCAGGTGCATACACCGAGTATAATGACGGTGCACCACGCCTCCAGCGTCCAAGTTCTCAGGCTCTTTACTGGACATCTGACGGCAAGTCATGCGACTACAGATTGGCAACAGCCTTCTCAGCTTACTATATGACGAACGGTTGTTTCTTCCCTGGAACAGTCAGCGGATGCCGTAGTACGAACAATCCTAAGTGGAGTATGTACAGCATTCGTCCTGTATATGCAAAATAAAAGGTAATCAGGGAGAGTGCACGGGGATATGGAAACGGTCCCCTTCGGTTCTCGAAATGTGACTCTCCCCCTTGCCCTTTTATCGTTGAAGGGAGAAGAATTACCACGGAAAAACGATAGTTATGGGAGTCAGAGGATATACTATACCTCTGGCTTCCATTCTTTTTTACCGTTTAAGAAGCGTCAGACATATTGTAAAGGTGCGCAGCAGGCTTGCACTGTCATGCTATCCTTTCCGCTGAAGCAGCATGTCTTATTTCGTAAATACAGCCCCCAGCTTGTTTTAAACACACTGCCTTGTTGGTCAGAAAACGAGGTTCTTCATATTAAAGCCATCCGTATTATCAGTCAGAAAGCGTGGCTTTTCCTATTAAATCCTACTGTATTGTTGAGCAAGAAAGCGTGTTTTTTGTATTAAACCTTACTCTATTGTTAGTCAGAAAGCAACGTTTTCAGTTTGACCCCCTACCGTTTTATCTGTTAGAAAGAGCTGATTTTCATATTGCCCCTTACTGTATTGTTTATGAGAGCGTACTGACTTCTCGGTTTATCCCTACCGTTTTATTTATCAGGAGGAGGTGGTTCTCATATCCAGCCCCATGGTTTCGTTTGTCAGTGTGTGCTGGCTTTCATTTCAGATGCTACTACCTTGTTTATGAAGAGTGGGCGGTTTCCATGTTAAAATGACCCCTCATATTTGTTAAAAGGTGGTTGCTTCGAAGTTAAATTTTACTGTCATGATTGTTAAAAGAATATAGCATACTTAACAAAGATATCCAATTTGTTTGTTAAAATCGGGTGGGTTGAGTGTTAAATAACACCATCTTTTTTGTCAAAAATTAGCACTTCGCTACTTATATCCCATCCTTTCACTTGCGAAACAACCCCTGATGCGGTGTCGGGTGATGGTGAATCGTGCATCAGACGGTGCTGAAATTGTTTTTCGTGTGGCTTGGTTGTGATCAGTAATACCATTGAACAATGCCGAAACCCTATTGCTGCAGCCTGTTTATCGCCCTTTCCGTCTGCTTCCTACACCCTTTCCGCTCCCTTAATAAATAAGGTATGCAGAGGGCAAATGCCGCAAAGTACGAACGGGAAAAGTACCAATAAGGAAATTGTCCATTATTGATACAAAAGTTTTATTAATGTTAAAAGAAAGATTTTAATGCTTTTCGGGTACGTATTAATATATCTATGGTTGTATTAATAGTACAGTGAGTTATTTTTTTCTTGTGTAAAACCGATACACATTTAAAAACTATTTGACTCTAAATGGCCACTATAACTAAGACGGGCGCACCAGTTTACTGATGTGCCCGTTTGTTGTTTTCTGTCCGATTGAATGTGTTTATGGGTTTACAAGTTAACAGATTGTGTTTCGTAAGGTGTTGGCTTGGGCGCTAAACACAGCCCTTTGTCCTTTTTCCTTTTTCTCTTTTTATCCTTCCCTGAGGCTTTTTTTCAATTCCCCTAAGGCTTCTTACTGTTTCCTTTAGGGTTTCTTTCCAATTTCCCTAAGGCTTCTTTCCAATTTCCTTAGGGCTTCTCTTCAATCCCTTTAAGGCTTCTTTTTATTTTTCCCCAGAGATAGTTATCTCCCCAGCGATGGCTTTTTTCATGTATTGGCGTATGGTTTCAGGGTCATCATAGAGTGCCTGAAGATACATAAGCTTCGTAACAGCAGCCTCTACCGTGCTATCGTAACCACTGATAACACCTGCATCCTTCAGCTGATAACCCGTATCGTAACGGCTCATCTCAACCTGTCCGCTGATACATTGGCTGATATTCACCACGACAATACCCCTGCGTGATGCCTCTTTGAGCATGTTCATCAGCCAAGGTTTCTGTGGTGCGTTCCCACTTCCGTATGATCTCATGACGATACTACGCAGTTCCGGAGCGTCAATGACATGCTTCACGATGTCATCTTCAATGCCTGGGAAGAGCGAAAAGATAACTACATTCGCATTAAGATCCGTATGTGGAATCATCGGACGTGTATAGTCGGGCTTCAGAATACGGTGTTCGTCAAAGGTAAAGTTCACTCCAGCCTCACAGAGATGCGGATAGTTGAACGAGTCGAAGGCGTTGAATTCATCTGCATTCTGCTTCGTTGAACGGTTGCCACGCAGCAGATGTCCACTGAAATAGATGCACACCTCCGGTACCATTGGCGTCCCATCGGCATGATGAGCAGATGCAAGTTCGAGGCTTGTCATGAGGTTTTCCTTCCCATCCGTGCGCAACTGTCCGATGGGAAGCTGTGATCCCGTGAGGATAATAGGCTTGGTGAGGTTCTCAAACATAAACGATAGCGCCGAAGCAGTGAATGCCATGGTGTCCGTACCATGCAGGATTACGAATCCGTCATAGTCATCATAGCGTTCAGAAACGATGTTCACGAGCTGTGCCCACCGTTGTGGCGTCATGTCAGAAGAGTCTATTGGAGGGTCAAACTGGTAAGTGTCCACTTCAGTTGGTATCAGTCTGAACTCAGGAACATTGTCAACAAGGTGGTTAAAGTCAAGTGGTTCCAGTGCTCCTGTCACCTTATTATGACCCATACCTATGGTTCCACCAGTATAGATTAGCAGTACTTTGTTTGTTCTCGTCATAATGTATCAGTTTGTTATTTTGCAAAGTTAATAAAAAAATACGCACCGTTCTTTATTCTATATATACTTTTTTCTTTTCCTTATAGCTTATTTCTTGATTTCTGTTTCAATGTGTTACAGATTGTAAACGTATTTTGTTAATTTTAATATACAGCACGGAATGTTTAACAACAATTTGGTCTTTGGATGTAAAAATAGTCGTAATTTTGCACCGTTTTATCACAGTAAGGTGTAAATTATCAGCTACTTAGCAGATTAGACGACATAAAAGTAAACGTTTTTTAGATGTATTTTATTTAGAAAGAAATAACTTATAATATATTATTTAATATGAAAAAAAAGTATGTAGCACCCCAAAGTGTGCAAGTAACTCTTCCAGAAACAGAACCACTCATGGCTTCTCTCTCTAGAACACAACCCCAAGTACAACCGAATCAAGAGGAAGAAGAGGAATTAGATTTTAATTAATAACGATTTTAACAACAAAGTAACAGTTTATTAAAGACTATGATGATTAAAAGATTGTCAAGTATCGTGATGTTGGGTGTCATTGCTCTGACATCATTCGTCATGACTTCTTGTAGCGATGTAGAGACAGGACAGAACTCAAAAGAACCAACAGATGGTATGAGTTTTATCGTCAGTGACGTACAAGATTCACCTGAAGCATCTTTGCCAAAGACCAAAGCTGCTTCTGTGTATGAGCCACAAAAGATTGCAATTACTGGTGAACAGGGTCTCTGTTTGCTTGAAACTACAGTAGAGGGTGTTAACCCTGTACAGAAAAAAGGAGCAGACACACGTGCTTCATTGAAGACAAACATTGATAGCGACTTCGGTATATTTGCATGTAAATCAGGTAGTAATACACCAGACTTCATGTATAATAAAAAGGTAAGTAGCGCAGGAAAATTGTATGACCACATAACCTGGAACAAGAGCGATGCTGCTTCTTTGAAGTTCTATGCAGTAGCTCCAGCTCTTGGAACGACTGATGCAACACAGCGTATTCAGCCTGCTGTGTATAGCAATACTACACTGCCGTATGTGGAATTTACTGCCAATTCGGATGTGAAAAAGCAGACAGACTTGATGCTTGCTACGACGGATAACATGCAGTATGACAACTACGGAAGTTCTGCTATACCATTGGTATTCACGCACGCCACCACTGCCATCAAGTTTAAGATAGGTAACACGCTGGCATATAATCGTGAGATAACCAAGATTTCTATACAAGGAGTCTATAGCAAAGGACAGGTCGACCTTCGCACAAAGGCATGGAGTAACCAGAATACTCCAGCAAATTATGACCTGACATTGACCCCTGCAGTATCTACAAAGCAGGCTAAAGGTGCAACAGTTACGGACGGTGAGAACACATTCTTAATGGTTCCACAGACGTTACCAGCAGGTGCTAAGATCGTCATCACGCTTGATAACGGTAGACAAATCATTGCAAACATTGCCGGAAAGGTATGGGCGCCTGGGACTACTAAGACTTATGAGATCTCAAATGATAATGTTGCAGACTGGGATTATACGTTTACGGTTGAGCCAGCATCCAACGCTCCTTATGCATACAATGCTACAAATGCTGGTTTTAACGTAACAAGTTACAGACATCTGAAGGACTATAACGCTTCATCTACGGGTCGTACGAATGTGGATCGCCCTGTATCTTGGCAGATTTCTAAGAAGGAATACTTCGACGATGCTACTAACAGCTGGGTAGAAGGGACACCAAGCATGCTTGTTTCTATTGATAACAGCGGTAACGGTGGTACTTCTGCAGAGGCAAAATCAGCTACTTTGAAGAATGACTATAAGAATTACAAGGCTTTAAGAGAGGCTGAATTGAAAGCTGCACCAGAGGTTACAACAAGAAAAGACCTTTCTATTGGAGCAAATGGTCAGCGGACAACTGCCAACTGTTACATCGTTTCTGCTGGTGGCAAGTATCAGTTCCCATTAGTCTATGGTAATGCTATTAAGAACGGAGCTACTAATACTGCAGCCTTTAAACCAGGAAATCTTTCTGCTGATGCCAATAGTTATATAAAGACATTTGTCGGTGGTTCAGGCGATATTACCAGTCCTAATATCACTGGTGTTGCGAGTGCTGAGGTTACATGGTGCAGTGAACCGGGTCTTGTAACACTAGAAGGTAGTGGCATAAACGGCAACAATATAGAATTCAATGTTGACAAGACAAAGATGAAGGAAGCAAGTGCCATCATTACTGTGAAGGCATCTGCGAGTGCTGGTGGGCTTGCTATTTGGAGCTGGCATATATGGATCACATCGCAAGATGTTGTAAATACAAGTGCAGGTTACTTCATGCTTGAGCCTTTAGGCTTCCGTCATACACAGTGGGAAGGTACAACTTATCAGAAAGATCGCAAGATGAGACTTACTTTCAAGCAGGCTGAATCAGGTAAAACATCTACAATCGAGATTACCCAAAAGGCTTTGCCATTGGTAAATAAGGGTGAATCAATGTTCTATCAGCAAGGTCGTAAGGATCCATTGTGGTGGCAATCACCATTTACAGCACAGTCATATGGTGAAGATAAGGGCTTTACACTTCAGCAGGCAGCGCAATATAATACGAGAATGGCTGAATCACGCAGAACTAGTGGGCATGCTACGACTAAAGGTAATTGGGATTGGAACTGGAATCCTGACGCAGATCACACCTACTTTAACTTGTGGGATGCAAAGAATACAGTAGGTTACGGATACACGGGAACATTCATTAAGACTGTTTATGACCCAAGTCCAGCTGGTTTCCATGTGCCACGTGCAAGTGATTTCACGAAGATTAAGAATGGTAATAACAATAAACCAGCTACTGTTCCAACGATCGGTCGACTCAATCCAGATTACTTAAGTTCCGGTATAGTAGATTTTGACAAGGGTTATTTCTGGTCTTCAGAGAAGTGCACAGGTACAGGAACGTACTATGGCTATTATGGAGTCCTTGCCCAATCAACGGCAAATGCAGATGGAAGCATATCCTTTGGTGCTTTTGAGAGCGGTGCATCCACTCCTACTTTCTCTAATTCTAGTTTCGGATATAGCGTTATTTCTATAAAAGAATAAGTTGATTGATAATAATAAAGGCACGTTCGTGTTTTGAATCTTTGGCGACTGCAGACTCTTCGGAGTGTGCAGTCGTTTTGTTTTAGGGGCTTTGTGGATTACGTTTTCTGGTGGTTGGAGGAGGTGAAAGAGGGTGGTATGAGATAGGGGAGGGAGTGGAATGGAATAGGAATGAGGGTGGAATGAGACAAGGAAAGAGGCTGAAGAGGAGACTATGAATTATCCTTACATAATCTCAACTCTGTTTGTTCCTGTTTGGGTGGTTAGTGGATGATTTTCTGGTTTGTAACCATTGGATTATCAAGGGGTTACGGATGGGGTTGTAAAAGGTGCCCTTTTGCGTTGTAAAACATGCCCTTTTACACTACAAAAGATGCCCTTTTACGATGCAAAAGGGCGTCTTTTAGAAGGCAAAAGGGCGTAGATGGGAAAGTGAGAAGGAAAGAAATTGACAAAGAGGGGCCTCCCCAAGCCCCTCCGAAGGAGGGGATGTGAGAGGAAACAGTGGGATAGAAGACGGTTGACCACAGCTCTTCGAAGGAGGGGATGTGCCTGGCGGGATACGTGTTTCCTAATGAGGGGTAAAGGTTTTGGAGCTGTTTGAGTTGTTGAAGGGACAGAAGTCGTTAGAAAAAATGGGGTATTCAATTCGTGAACTTGGGTTTTTAATGCCTGGTTTGTCGGTTTTTCAACTCGTAAACTTGTGTTTTTAATGCACGGTTTGTCGGTTTTTTGACTCGTAGAACCTGTTCGTTTAGCATGTAGCCCAATGGCTTTTCAATTCGTAAAACCTGTTTATTTAGCATGCAGCCCAATGGTTTTTCAATTCGTAAACGTATGGTTTTAAGATGTGAATTGTTTGCTAAGCGCACGGCTTACGGGTGTGTTTATGTGTCGGGAGGTATGCTGTGATGGTTGATTTGTTATGTGTCACGCCGTCAAGTTGTTGGGTTTTATGTCCTTCAGGGGGGCAAGGAACGGCGGGAAAGATAATAATTTTTCCATGGAACGGTTTTCTTTTGCTATTTTATCGTGTTATCGATTTTTTTCGTAACTTTGCTCTCAGAATCAAAATTATAAAGGAAATTATTATGCTTACATTAAAGCTCATCAGTGAAGAGACCGAACGTGTAATCAAAGGATTGGAGAAGAAACACTTCAATGGAGCACGTGAGGCAGTTGAGAAAGTACTGGAATATGACCGTCTGCGTCGTGAGACTCAGCAGAAGCTTGATACAAACAAGCAGCAGCAGAACCAACTTTCGAAGCAGATAGGAGGGCTGATGAAAGAAGGAAAGACCAACGAAGCTAATGATATAAAGGAGAAGGTGGCTGAGCTGAAGTCGGCTGACAAGGCGCTACATGAGATCATGGAGACGGCACAAAGGGAGATGACGGAGGTGTTGCTGACCATTCCTAACGTTCCGAACGATGATGTTCCGGAGGGAAAAGACGCCAATGACAACGTCGTTGTGAAGGAAGGTGGTGAGAAACCGAACCTCCCTGCTGACGCACAATGCCACTGGGACTTGCTGAAGAAGTTCAATCTTGTTGACTTCGACCTCGGTGTTAAGATCACCGGAGCAGGCTTCCCGCTATACATTGGTAAGATGGCTCGCTTCCAAAGAGCACTGGAAGCATTCTTCCTTGACGAGGCTCGCAAGAGCGGTTATCTGGAGGTGCAGCCGCCATTGGTGGTCAATCAGGACTCAGGACTGGGCACTGGACAGCTTCCAGACAAGGAAGGTCAGATGTATCATGCCAACCTTGACGACCTCTATCTTATCCCTACGGCTGAGGTTCCGGTGACGAATATCTTCCGGGATGAGATTCTTGACGAGAAGGATCTGCCTATCAAGCGTTGCGCTTATTCGGCTTGTTTCCGTCGTGAGGCTGGTAGTTACGGTAAGGATGTACGTGGTTTGAACCGTCTGCATCAGTTTGACAAGGTTGAGATCGTACGCATTGACAAGCCAGAGCATTCCTATGCATCACTCGATGAGATGCTCAACCATGTTGAAGGACTGCTGAAGAAGCTGGAATTGCCTTATCATATCCTGCGCCTTTGTGGTGGTGACATGAGCTTTACATCAGCCATCTGCTACGACTTTGAGGTGTGGAGTGCAGCCCAGGAGCGCTGGTTGGAGGTGTCAAGTGTTTCAAACTTCGAGAGCTATCAGGCGAATCGTCTGCACTGTCGGTACCGTCATGCAGAGGATAAGAAGATAGAACTCTGCCATACTCTTAACGGTTCGGCACTTGCTTTGCCACGTATCGTTGCCGCAATCATTGAGAACAACCAGACGCCAGAGGGCATCCGTGTGCCGAAGGTGCTTGTTCCTTATTGCGGATTCGAGATGCTCGACGACAAGATGGACTAAGAATAAAACCCTCTGCCGTCCTCTCCTGATAAGTGGAGGGGCGCGGACAGAGGGCTTTTCATTTGCTAATCCCGAAGTGGATTCTACACATCTGTTTATTACTACGAAAACCTACAGAGCTTAGAACAAGGGCTCAACAAATAACAAATCATCATACTAACATATCACAAAGACAGTATTCCGCCATCTTTCCTCATACCGAAAGGGGCACGACGTGGGGTCTGTCGGATAAAAAACAACAGTATATCATGAACAAGATTATCAGCAAGAAACAGTTTTCGGAGAAGGTTTTCTGCATTGAAGTGGAAGCACCTCTCATCGCAAGGAGCTGCCGTGCAGGCAATTTCATCATCGTACGCGTTGATAAAAACAGTGAACGTGTGCCGTATACCATTGCTAAAGCTGACCCGGAAAAGGGCACACTGACAATGGTTATACAGGAGGTGGGGCGATCATCAACGAAGCTCTGCGACCTGAAGGTGGGTGATGAGGTGGCTGATATCGTTGGTCCGCTCGGTACTCCGTCACATATTGAGAACTACGGAACGGTGGTCTGCGCCGGTGGTGGTATCGGTATTGCTGCCATTCTCCCCATCCTCACGGCACTGAAGAAGGCTGGCAACAGAGTGATATCCGTCCTTGCGGGTAGGACGAAGGAGCTGGTTATCATGGTGGATGACGTGAAGGAGTATTCGGATGAGGTGATCATCATGACCGATGATGGCTCATATGGCGAGAAAGGGGTTGTCACGGTAGGCGTAGAGAAGGTTATTCAGCGTGAACATGTGGACAAAGTGCTGGCGATAGGACCTCCTGTGATGATGAAATTCACGTCATTGCTGGCAAAGAAATACGGTATTCCTAACGATGTGTCATTGAACACCATCATGGTGGATGGTACGGGAATGTGCGGCGCTTGTCGACTGACGATAGGTGGAAAGACGCGCTTCGTCTGCATTGATGGTCCTGAATTCAACGGTGATCTGGTGGATTGGGACGAGATGTTCAAGCGCATGGGGACATTCAAGAACGAGGAATCACTGGCTAACAGGGCTGCAGAGCCAGGACACACTGCTGCCGATCAGGGGAAGAAAGACGGTGAGGAATGTGCTCTGGGGGCTGATAAGAAGACATCGGAGGGCGTTGCTGCTGCCGTCAATGAGGCTGAACCTGAGGCGTTGAAGCCCAAGGAGAGAGTGGCAATCCCACGTGTTAAGATGCCGGAACTGGATGCTGAATATCGTGCCAAGACCCGTTTGGAGGAGGTAAACATCGGCTTGACACCCGAGATGGCTATGCAAGAGGCAAAGAGATGTCTTGACTGTAAGAAGCCATCGTGCGTAGAAGGCTGTCCGGTAAACATCCAAATACCAAAGTTTATCAAGAATATCGAACGTGGAAACTTCCTTGAAGCAGCGCGCGTTCTTAAGGAAACATCAGCTCTACCAGCCGTTTGCGGACGCGTTTGTCCACAGGAGAAACAGTGTGAGAGCCGTTGTATACATCTTAAAATGAAGTCGCCAGCCGTCGCTATCGGCTATTTGGAACGCTTCGCAGCCGACTATGAGCGCGAGAGTGGGCAGGTTGCATTGCCTGAAGTAGCACCATCCAACGGCATCAAGGTGGCTGTTGTGGGTTCAGGACCATCTGGTTTGAGCTTCGCAGGAGACATGGTGAAGCGTGGATATGAGGTGTATGTCTTCGAAGCACTGCATGAGATAGGTGGCGTTCTGAAGTATGGTATCCCTGAATTCCGCCTCCCTAACAAGATTGTTGATGTTGAAATAGACAATCTTCGTCGGCTTGGCGTACACTTCCAGACTGATACCATCATTGGTAAAACCATCTCTATCGATGAGCTGAAGGCAAAGGGTTTCAAAGGAATCTTCGTTGGTTCGGGTGCAGGATTGCCTAATTTCATGGGTATTCCGGGCGAAAACGCCATCAATATCCTGTCAAGTAACGAGTATCTTACACGTGTTAACCTCATGGATGCAGCCAATCCGGATACGGATACACCTATTATAATAGGTAAGAAGGTGCTCGTCATTGGTGGTGGTAACACTGCAATGGACTCTTGTCGTACGGCAAAACGACTCGGCGCTGACGTCACTCTGGTCTACAGAAGGTCTGAAGCGGAGATGCCGGCACGCCTTGAGGAGGTGAAACATGCCAAGGAAGAGGGTATCAACTTCCTCACATTGCACAATCCGAAGGAGTATAAAGCGGATGAAAACGGACGCGTCTGTGCTGCTGTATTGGATGTAATGGAGCTCGGAGAACCTGACGCAAGCGGTCGGAGACGCCCTGTTGAGACGGGAAAGACCATCACCGTGGACTGTGATCAGGTCATCGTTGCTGTTGGAGTATCGCCCAATCCGCTCGTTCCTAAGTCTGTTGAAGGATTGGAACTGGGCAGAAAGAACACCATTGTTGTCAATGACAACATGCAGAGTTCCCGTCCCGAGATATACGCCGGAGGTGATATCGTACGTGGTGGTGCCACCGTTATCCTCGCAATGGGCGATGGTCGGCGTGCCGCAGCCAGCATGGCTGAACAGCTGAAGGCGTAAGAACGACTTATCGTATAGCGTGAGCCCTGTATCTTTCTGCACCCTATTGTCGGTTAATAGGCAATGGGGTGGGGGAGATACAGGGCTCATTCGTGAAGCTTTTATCCGTCATTGACAGGATTTTTCAGCCTGTTTTCTGGTGTTAGAAGCTCTTTCGTAGAACACAAAAGTAGCTTGGGAATACAGTAAATGGTTGCCGATGAGGCTGAATAATACGGTCTTCTCATGCTCGAACTCCGTGTTTATTAGCGGTAAACAATTCTTAATAGGGCAAGACTGCAGCTCGTTTTGTGTCTTGATGAGCACGTAAACAAGTAGTACACCACCGCCAACCACACGAAAAAAGTGCCGAAAGCATGACGCCTCCGGCACTTACCTTATATCCGTTGTTGTAGCTATCGCATGAGAACCAACACCCATGTCAACGGTCTCATAATGTTTTTACAACCTTAGAAGTTGTTCTCCTGGAGCTGGAAGTAGCTCTCTGGGTGGTCACATGTTGGGCAGACCTTAGGAGCATTCTTGCCGATCTCGATGTGACCACAGTTACGACACTGCCAGATTGAATCACCATCACGTGAGAAAACAACCTTATCATCGATGTTCTTCAACAGCTTGCGATAACGCTCCTCGTGGTGTTTCTCTACCTTACCAACCTTGCGGAACTTAGCAGCAATACCTGTGAAGCCTTCCTCCTGAGCCTCTTCAGCCATCTTAGCGTACATGTCTGTCCACTCATAGTTCTCACCTGCTGCAGCGTCAGCGAGGTTATCTGTTGTTGTTGGAATACCACCATCGTGCAAGAACTTGAACCAAAGCTTAGCGTGCTCACGCTCGTTGATTGCTGTCTCCTCAAACAAAGCAGCAATCTGCTGATAACCATCTTTCTTTGCTTTTGAAGCATAATAGAGGTATTTTGTGTGTGCTTGGCTCTCTCCAGCGAAAGCAATCTGGAGGTTCTTTTCAGTCTTAGTACCCTTCAGTTCTACACTCTTGAAAGCCTTGAACTTGTTAGCTTTAGCATGACAGATTGGGCACTCCTCTGGTGCTTCAGTACCTTCATAGATGTAACCGCAAACGGTGCAAATAAACTTTTCTTTCATAATGTTTTTGTATTTATATATTAATCTTTTTACGTATATGTCCTTTTCGACGCTTCGATACTGACTATTGATAATCAGTAGGATACGTATAGAATATGTTTCTTGTAATTATTTCAACTTTCCGAGTGCAAAGTTATGAATTATTTTCGATATATTCCAAATCATTTAGCCATCTTTTTACTGAAAACAAGCTATTTAGACGTTGAATAATTAGGAATCATCCATCAAAAAAAGCAGAACTGTTAGGATTCAAAAAGCTTTAAACTACTGACCACTTGAGTGCTTTCTCGTCCCTGTCCGTCGGCTCATAAGACCTGTCTGTTTGCTCATAAGAAAGGATATAACCCCATATGAGCAAACAATGGTAATCCTTGTGCCCTGTACTCACAGAGGAATAAAACTCCTAGGGCCCCTAGAATAAAGAACCAAGGAGCCCTAGAATTGACCCTAGGACCCCTAGATTAACCCCTAGGAGTCCTAGAACAAAACCCCTAGGAGCCCTAGGAAAGAGCCTAGGAGTACCTAGGATAAAACATAGGAGTCCTAGAATAGAAACTTAGGAACCCAAGAAAATCCCCTCTCCAGAAGCCCCATAACTCCCTAAATTAGTTTTGTTTTCATTTGCTGTCACTTTTAACACTTCTCTTAATCCCCTAGATTCTAACCCTTTACAGCCCCATAACGTGTGACAGAAGTGACAGGAAAGTTAGGAAATGTGCCCTTCCTTGGTGTCAATATCATAGTTCCCGTTTTAACTTCCGTACGTTTCTGATAGACTCCCCAGTTACAAATGTAACAGCTATCGCATTCTTTCTTTTTAGGATTATTCCTAATATATAAAGTCCTTTCTTGGTAAATGTTTTGGTAGGGAGCTATGTTAGATGGAAGATTTGTGGACGAATTATTCTACCGCAAAGTCTCTACGCTCTTCTTTCTAAGAGCAAACATACAGTCCGAAGGGAACTTATCTGCATTCTTGTACACTGTTTCTTTGATACGATGGGTTCCTAATCCATATTAAATGGGCAGCGTCAGTAGCATTAAAAGGGTAACATCAGCATCATTAAATGAGTGGCATCAGCATCGATTATAATTTGTTTTCCTCGGACGGAAACAATACTTCGTTGAACGTTAACAAGCAAAAGGTTACTCAGATGTTCCTTTTTTCATGGTCAGTTGGTTTTTATTTCTGTATGCAAATATACATATTTATAATGTGTATGACAAGAAAAAGGGAGGTTAAGATGGGCAGTACGGAATCTTTTGGGGGACAAAAGGAAAAACATTTATTCCTATAAACATGGGAATATATATATATATAAATGGCGACAAAAAAGTGTAAAGTTTCGTTATTTTCAGCAAACTCCATATTTGTCGCATATAGATGGAATGCTATAAGGAAACAATACTACTAATTTGTCGCAGTGGTTTATAACCCATTAGAATACAGATGGTTATAAAATACACAAAAGATTGTAATACAGAAAACAAAGATTGGGAAGTGAGAGAAAGACAAAGAGAAAACGAATGTTTTGTAAAATAAAACGAACAAAACATGAGTTTACCTCCCTATTTGTCGCCCTCTACCTCCCAATCTGTCGCAATAGGTGGGAAAGACCCTCCCTTTTTGTCGCACACACCTTACTTGATTGTCGGAAGAATGTTCCTTAGAAGTCGGCTGAAACCTACTCATTTGTCGTGCGATGGCTTTGCAATCAGTTGATAATCAATGCCCTATGGCAGTCTAATTAATCTTTAATAAGAGATTACTAACGACTGTCTAAGTCTAAGACGGGTTTTGTTTTAGAGGTTTTTTTATCACGATTGCCGTGTCATCTGCGTGCTCATGAGCCACGGTGTATTCTCCTTCGGAGCGTTAAGTGCGGTGTGCGAGCCGATGAGGGAGCGCCTTTCCCTTTGTGTCTACCTACAAGAAGTGACACCCAGAGAGGTTGCGATGGCAGTGATAACCGTCACAGCGATTTGCAGAATGAGTTTCCAAGTTGATTGTTTCATAATTTAAAGCATGATTAATGTCTGTCCCATCCGCCCCAAAGGCGAGTGATGTGTTTGTGTGAAAGTCCTCATTTTCAATGAGATGCGCCCACCGTTAAGGGGCAGATGACGACAGACGGTTAGACATTAAAGAACTGATTAAGGGTTGTGCGTCTCACTTCCGCCAGCACCGGGAGTACCTTCTGCACCCCCTTCAGCCGCCTTCTTCTTCCCTTTCTTCGGTGCGCCGACGTATTTCTCCGCCTCCTGCAGCTTCAGATTGCTGAGTAACGTTGCCACACGCTTGTTCGTTCCGACCTTCATTGACGCTGGAAGGAAGAGCACATGAGGACTGAAGATATCCTTCTGAACATTGAAGTCGTCGGCTTTCTCCACCCCATGCGAATGGATTCCCACACGGAAAGTTCCCAATCCGTCGACTTTCACCTTGCTGCCCTGCGTCAGCGCGTAGTTCATTTCGGTGACAAGTGCCGAGATAACAGCCAGGATGTCAGGCTCCGTCACCGTACAGCTGTTGCTGATGCGGGCTGCAAGTGCCTTGATATCAACGCAGTTAGTCACTACAGTACGGGCGTACCAATGCCCCTTTTTCTTACTGTTCTTACGATTGTCTTGGTACAAACGATAATTGATTGACATAAAATTAAAGATTTAAAAATGTAAATAAATAAAGAAATGAATACATATATATATAACACAATGATTATATATCACCGATAATCTGGTGTCTATTCTCCCCGTTTCGTCGATGGCTGATGTGTATCCATCGTTTCAAATGACTGTCGAGAGGTTCGAGAATCATCTGGTCGAAGTCGGTATGTTGAAGAATATTGACGTATTTCTGGCACATCTGTCGCCCCGAAACGTAGATGTCAGCAGCCTCTCCCGAGAGGTGTTGCGACTGCTCCGAGCCTTCAAGAGCACGGTTCAGCGCCGTACAACGATAGCCACTCGTCACAATAACCTTCCCAATTTGTCGTCGCAAAGGCTCCAAAACCTTTGTACAAAGGGCTTGCAGGTTGCTGATAACGGTCTGTTCCGACAGTCCCGGCTGGCAGGGATCACACCCCGGAAGGTTCTTTATCCGTAGTCTTATGGCAGTCCCCGACCGTAGCATCTCACCCACTGTGAAGTGTTCAGAGAGCTGTTCTTCGTAGTTTATGTGTTGCATAATGATGTTGAAGTTTAGTTTACAAAGCAATCAACGGGCAGGGGCTGATTGCCATAGGCGCATCCGTCAGTTTCCCCTTTCCTCCCTATTGACATTGCAAAGGTACTATCTTGCGAAGGCGAAGTCAAGAAAACGTAGGATAGTCAATACAATAGTCTTGGCAATAGACGCCAAAATGCGCCTGAAAAGGCTATATATAATAAGGTATAAGGCACAGCTTCCGTTGCCTTTCTCCGTAGGATCCGATGAGGAGTGGGAACAGAGTGGCTGTGGAGCTGGAATAGACTGACAACGATATGGGAGTAGACTGAGTGTGAAGTGAGCACAGAGTAACTTTGAAGTGAGCACATACTGCCCACGAATCGTCCCTCCTATAGCTGCTGAATGCCCCTGCTGACCATCCCCCGATGGACATAATAAGCACCATGAAATATCCTTACATTCCGTAAACCCATTTTTCTTCCTTTTCCAACTATAATCAATAAAAACTGCCTTTGTAACCATCAAGGAATCAATAGCTTACAAAGAGGGTTGTGAAAGGTGCCCTTTTGCATTGTAAAAGGGCATGTTTTGATGTGTAAAAGGGCATCTTTTGAAGTGCAAAAGGGCGTCTTTTACAACGCAAAAGGGCGTAGATTGGAAAGTAAGAAGGAAAGAAATTGACAAAGAAGGGCGGAACTCAGAAGGAAGGCGACCGCCATAATACGGCCTCCCCAAGCCCCTCCAGGGGGAGGGGATGTACCTGGTGGGATACGTAATGCTGGGTGTTGGGGAAATAGAAGGATGAAGAAATTGGGCTTAAAGTTCTGTGTTTAATTCTTGGAAGTCTACGGTTTGTAGTTCAAATGAATGCTTTGAAGCATATAGAAAATGGAAGGATAAAATAAGGAAAGAGGAAGAATTAAACTCAAAGTTTGGTGTTTTAATTTTTAAAGTAGTAAGATTTATAGTTAAAATGAATGGCTAATAGCTTGCAAGTCATTTATCTATCAATCTTTAAAATCAAACTTAATAGGCTATCAACAACCGTGTAATGCCTCTAAAACCCAAGGGGAATCCCGCTTATTACGCCCCTCTCCCTTCGGAGAGGGGTCGGGGGAGAGGCTGTAACGGGGTTGTGTTCAGGCTTCTTCGGGGTTGTGTTCAGGCTGTTGCGGGTGCTTTAGTCGGTATTGAGAGGTGCAGAGGAAGCATGGAAATGGCTTCCCTAAGCCCTTCGATAGGAGAGAAAATGCCTACTGAAATCATTGTTAATATTTATCAAACCACGGGAGTTTTGTTAATTAAACTTTTTTTTATAAGAAAAATATTCATAACTTTGCACCGCCACTTATACGTAAGATGCATAGCCATAGAGGCTTAACCACTCCATAAGAGGAGGACAAAGAAACGAAATTAAACCCGATAGCGAAACTATATAACCAATAAAAAAAGAATGCAAAAGCATAAATTCTCAAATGGAATCCTGCTGGATGAGTTGCATGCAGCACGCCATCGCTATGTCACACCGTCATGTACGGTGATGGCTTTAGATGCCGAATGGTCATTGATGGCTGGCTCAACGGAATTCGGAGCAGGGCATAACAACGCCTATGATCAGAACAACTCTGATGCAGAAGAGGGCGAAGATATTAACTAACGCGACCTGATTGTACCGAAATAAACTACGATACGGTCACTAAAAAACGATTTTACGACACGATGAAAAGACTTATAAACAGAGTATTCCTTCTGTTTCTGACTGTTGTTGGACTTGCTGCCTGCTCGTCAGAGGATGCAGAGACAACAGGTAAAGTGCAGCAGTCGCCAGCTAATATGACGGAATTCTCCGTTGGAGATGCGCCAACACGCACGGCAGGAGAATATGTGAACGGTTCGGGAACCGACCCCAATCACGTTAAATTCTATTGGACGGGAGACGACCATATATGGGTGAACAAAAGCACAACGGGCGGCACCGACCTTGTGAAGAACGACCGTAGCGACCTCACAGCAGCAGATAAGGTGGAACGAACGAAGTTCTTTTTCAATGAAAACCTCTCTGCAAACACTTATAACGTGCGCTATACAGGTTCGAAATCAACCAAGGCTGATGAGGTGGTCTTTGCCAAAGAGCAGATTCAGGATGCACCGAATGACGCCAGAAAGATAGGCGAATATGGCGACTGTGGTGTGGCTGTAGCAACGAAGATGGCAGACCGTAAATACACTTTCAACCTCAACCATAAAGCCTCTTACCTCGTTCTGAATCCCTACAGTTCAGTACATCAGTTCTCAACTGACGTTGGTGTAGTGGCAGTTTTCGTACAAGCTGACCAGCTTATCAACGGTACTTTCAAGTTTGATGACAACGGATTGAAGTACAATGCACCTGACCGTCCCGTGTCAACCGTCACAAATGACACGCGAAAGACAACCATATGGTACTATAAGCAACGCTTTGAGAGAAACCAGTTGGTCAGCAGAACACCCAGCGAAAGCTTACCCATCCCAGCATCAGCAGACGTGACAAAGAACGGAATCATCATCGTTCTGCCACCGGGGGAATACACAAATGTCAAGATAGACTACGCACTTGTTGACCAAGCTACCAATGGTTGCGGATATTATCGGAAGATATATAAGAAGCTAAAGTTGGAAGAAGGCAAGACATGTCACCTTGAACACGACATCAAACTGGCTGATTTCTCAAGGGATGATTACTACACTTGGGATGCACCTGTGGGTGAATACTTCTGGAAAGGACATGAAGACAAGCAGCTTCTGCTCCCTGTTAAAGACCCAGTGACGCAGACTGAAGGCTTCCCCGATGCTGATTCAGACGCCAGATGGTACAATGCCACACCTGGAGCAAGCACAAATGTTTATCAAAATGTTGCTACACGCAGCGCAAAGGATGCCATGACGGCAAACGGAGCCATGTGGCTTGCATGGCAGGGGACACCTACCATAGACATGGGAAAGATGTATGTCATCCATCATCATCTGTATAATGGTGGCGTATGGTTCGATACTTTAGAAGCATTAAAGCAGAAAACGGGTAGACCAGCATCACATTTCACAGACATCGGACCGACAAAAGCCTATGGAGGAGCAATGATTGATTACCGCAAAAAGACCGAGACAACCGACTTGGCAACCGTCCCTCTGAACAGATCTTACGCTGATAATGAACGTACACCAGGGATCAATAGCAATACAAAAAGGATGTTCCTCCCTGCAAGAGGCTATTATGACTTCCTTTACAGGAGTGGAACCACACAGCTCGAGACACCCCATCAGGTTGTAAGTCCTTTCTTTAACACACAGGGAATGTACTGGACTTCAACAGCTTTTGCTGGTGCTGACGGTAAGACAACAGCCCTTGCACTGATTATTGACTTGGAGAATCACAAGCTAATCCTGCGCCGTATGGACAAGAGAGTTGGTGCACCACTACTGAAATGATGACATGATAAGAGAGAGAAGAGCACGCCTCGGGCGTGTTTTCCTCTCTCTTTATCGTTTAAACCCTGTTTGTCAGCCTCCTGCCTCCAGCCCTTTCAGCATCGCCATCACGCCCCAGTTGATGAGGACAGAGCGAGGAAACAGAGGCAACAGCATACAAACCGAGTAGCATATAAGCCTATATAGGCGGATGGAAGCATCCCTTATGCCCCTCAATCTATGTACAAATCAAAACGAATATTAACTAAATAAACTATTTTATGATGAGGAAAATAAACCTATTTTTCATTTTGCCAGTAATGATTCTATTACTATGCTCAACGCGTTCTATGGCACAAGGACAGGATGCCAACTACAAATGGGTGGGTAATGAACTGTCAACAGTGATTGGAAACAGCAATGCTGACATGAATGCAGTGTACTTGTACAATGTCGGAACAGGCAAATACCTGAACGTTGGGTCAATCTGGGGAACCAGTATCTCAGCCTATAACGTTGGTATGAGACTAAATTTAACGAAGATTTCAGCCGATACATATCACATAGAAGGCGTCCTCGAAACGGACGACGGACACATGTTGGGATTCCCACATGTACTCGCTGGAGATGAAGTACCTGACAAACAATCAAGCTGGGATAGGGTGTTCTGCGACCGAATAAGCACCAATGCCTATATTGATTGGACCATTAAAGAAACAAGTTCGGGCAGTAAGACCTATACTTTATACTGCAAAAACGATGCAACACCAGCCATTGTGCATGGCAATCGTTATCTTGTTGTTGATCCAACAGCGTCAGGTTCCAACCGATTGAGCTTCATTTATCCTACAGACCCAACCTCTTACGGTGCCAATGCACAATGGAAATTCATCACACTACAGGACCTTAAAGACGCTTTCAAGGCTCAATTTGCTTCGTCAGAGGCTCCTGCCGATGCTACTTTCCTACTGACTGACCCTGATTTCATGCGCAGTCACAAAGGAGTTGGCAAGTGGGTAGTGTCTGGTTTGCAGCAAAATTACCTCTCAACGAAGTATGCTTTCAATCAAGAACAGCCTAATACGTATTACGTTGGTATGGGTCAGATGAACGCTTGGCCTGATAAATACACCCGACAGTACGGAAGTTACTGGATAGCATCTATCCGAAACCTGGGTAATAACGCCCGTGCAAATGGCTCCGTAACGCAGAAAGTGAACGTATTGAAGAAGGGTTGGTATCGTGTTTCATGCGATGGTTTCTACAGTCCAGGTGCTGGAAGCAATCTGAAAGCAAGTATTTTCGCTAATGTTACAGGCTCTTCCGATGGTCGTTCAGTGGTTTCTAATGATTTGAATGTCTTTGGAAAGGAGTTCAATTACACCAAAGAAGAGCTGACAAAAACGTATAAAGCTGTTGATGTAGGGACTGAAAGCCCTTACATCAAGGCTGCTAAACGCTTTGAAACGGGTATATATAACAACGCAATCCTCGTCTATGTCCCTGCTGATGGTGACGAATTGAATATTGGAATCAAGGTTTCAGGCTCTGACAAGGAACTCGACTGGACAGCTTTCGATAACTTCCAGCTGCGATATTGTGGGGATAATGATATGGTATTGGATGAGATGCAGACCTCACTCGACTATCTTACCAAGCAGGCTCTTGTACCAACAAATGCCTATACTCTTATCTTAAAGCGCACTATCAAGACGGGATTGTGGAGCTCTATCACACTTCCCGTGTCGCTTACTGCCGCTCAGTTCAAGACAGCCTTTGGTGAACAGGCAAAGCTGGCACGACTGAAAGGACAGGATACAGCCATCCCTTCACGTATTGATTTTGAGAAAGTCGACCTCTCAAATAACGATGCTACGGTAATAGAACCCTGCAAACTCTATATCATGCAGACTACTCGTAATGCGAATGTTGAGGCTGGTAGCTATTCGAAAAGGCTGAATGACGGGTCGCAAGTGACGGTTCAGGCACCTTATTACACCATTAATAATGTTGTCCTTCCTACTGTTCCTTCCCCCATCTTCCGAGAGAATGTACACCAGACAACAACCGTTTCGGGTGATATTCAGTTCTGTGGAACACAGATTAATCAGACAACCACCATCATTCCTGCCCACTCTTACGTGCTGGGAGCTAAGGATGGAAAGTGGTATCACACCGCAAATGCACTCCCAGTGAAGGGCTTTAGATGCTGGATAGCAACGAATGTGAATGCGGCAAGTCCTGCCAAACCACTCACTTTCACCATTGATGGTGAGCTGCAGGGCAGTACGACAGCCATCGAAGGCTTACACATCGAGGGCACAGAGGCTTCTGCTCATGGTGCTGTCTATAACCTGCAGGGACAGAAAGTGGCTGATGATGCATCGCAGATGGGCACCTTACCACGAGGAATCTATGTTGTTAACCACAAGAAAATAATGATCAAATAAGGAGGAACAGTCATGAAAAAGATATATGTAACACCCATAACAGAGGAGATGGAGATAGGTGTAGAACGCTCACTTCTCATACAGTTCTCACAGGTAGACAATGACGGTGACGGTACAACCGACCAACGTCCTATTCACGAAGGAGACCCAGAAGACGGCGTAGGAGCCAAACCGGGCTGGTTCGACCTTGCTGATGAAGGCTATAATCCTTGGGAACATTAAGTCTTAAAGGGCGTATCCGATGACGCCATCGGTACATAAAAACTAAGCAAAAAGCAGATGAGTCCCAATCCTTAGGGCACCGTCTGACGAACCATAAGGCATCTTTTGCATTGCAGAAGATGCCTTTCTTCTTTGTTGGGAGGAAGAGAATAAGAAGTAGGAAATAACCTTACAAAATCTGAAGGCATATGGATAGCAAGACAAAGGATAATGACGAAAAACCGCCTTTGTAACCATCAAGGAATCAATAGGTTGCAAAGAGGTTCGTAAAAGGTGCCCTTTTGCATTGCAAAAGGGCATGTTTTGATGCGTAAAAGGGCATCTTTTACAATGCAAAAGGGCGTCTTTTACAACGCAAAAGGGCGTAGATTGAAAAACAAGAAGGAAAGAATTTGACAAATAAAGGGCGGAACTCAGAAGGAAGGCGACCCAAAACCAAAGAGAAGGAGCCTCCCCAAGCCCCTCCGAAGGAGGGGATGTGAGAGGATACGGTGGGATATGGGTGGCTCACTAAGCCTCGAGTTACGGCCTCCCCGAGACCCTCCAGGCGGAGGGGATGTACCTGGCGGGATACGGAATGCTGGGTGTTGGAGAAATAGAAGAACTAAGATTTAGAGCTTAAAGTGCAGGGTTTAATTCTCGAGGCGTTAAGGTTTGGAGTTGAAATGCATGGCTAATAACGCACAAGCTATTTACTTCTCAATCTTTAAAATCAGACTTAATGGGTTATCAACAATGGTGTAATGTCCCTAAAACTCAAGGGGAACCTCGCTAATTGTTCTCCCTCTCCCTTCGGAGAGGGCCGGGGAGAGGCTTCTTCGGGGGTTGTGTTCAGGCTTGTGATGGTTTATGCTTTTGGCTGTGTTATGATGCTTTCTTTTTCTTTATCTTCCATTATTATTCCAATCTTTCTAAGTACTTTTGCAGGGTAAAGAAGAAAAGAATGACAATTAATTTCCATCATAACAGTAGGGGAATGGAGGTTATATGGTGGTTGTGTGCAGTGTTTCTGTTGCTCATCAGCATCACCAGTTGCCGCCGAGAGGCTCCTGTGCGCATGTTCTCAGAGAAGGAATACCACTATGAGGAACGGCTTTCAGCACTCTCTTCGGACTCCTCTGCCTACTGGGTGGGTACGGAGACGGGTGTGATATGGCATGTCAGTGGGGAGAAACGGCAACGTTTTGACACAGGACTGGACCGTATCTACGATGTGGAACGGGACCTACGGCATCCGCAAAGACTGTGGATAGCATCGCGCAACGCGGGACTACAGCTATGGGAGATGGCTGGTGACACGCTGATTCATCGTTCTACGTTCAACATTCCACGCAAGGGCAACCGTTATTCACCGTATGATATCGACCTGACAGACAGTGTTATCTTCATCGCTACGTCGCAGGGACTCTACTCAATGGCAACGAATCAGGCGGCAGCACGGCTTCGGTTGCTCTATCCTTCGGCACAGTCGGCAACGGCAACGACGGGCGAACCGTTCCTTGTCAACAGTCTGTGCCATGCCGGACGGTGGCTTTTTGCTGCCACACAGAACGGTGTCATCGCCCTGAACATGCGCTCCCGAGAGATTATGTTGCGCCATCAAGGCACCAGTTTCCGACAGGTTGGCATCTACAACGGCAGACTCTGCTGTCTGAGTGACAACCGTCTCATCACGGAAGAGGCTGACGGGAGTAAGGCTGTGACGACAACCATACCGCAATCGGCGCTGGCTTACTATCAGGTTGGGGCTACACATTATTATATAACGACCTCTGGTGTCCTCCTTTCCGACGATCAGCACCGTTTCATCAACATCCCTTTGCTGCATAACATCCCCTCAAGTGCACACCACATCGTCATTCCCAACGACGGAACAGGCTTCTCCGTGGTGCTCACAGAGTATGCCGTATGGCACATTCCACACCATCTGGGAGTGTTCAATGCCAATGATCCCGTCATAGCAGCATGCTCTGACGAGGCTACATCGTTCTATCTGAACAATCGGAATGAGCTTTTCCGCCAGCAGAAGGGCGACACGGTGGCTGAGAAAGTGTATGATTTCGAGAAGAATGAACAACCCATTGAGATGCGAGTAGTGGGGGATAACCTCTTTTATTACAACACCAACAACCAACTTTGTAGGCTTACGACGGGTAAAAGCTATCTTATCAATCAGCTCTTTGCCCACCCGAAGGTGCTCTGTCAGCCCGAGACACGCATCACAACGATGGCTATCCAGCCCGGGAAGCAGCGCATCCTGCTCGGAGTTCAGGACTATCTGTTGTCCATTAGTATGCAGAAGGGGACCGTTGATACCGTTCCTTGCATGCGTGATAAGTACATCACCTCCTTCACACAGCCTCTTGGCGGCGGTGATCTGTTGCTTTCTACGCTCAATCATGGCGTCTTTATCGGCAGTGGAGACCGTATGAAACCCGTCGCAGGGACGGCTCGTGAGGTGTTTATCAACAGTGTTGCCACCCACAAAGGTTCTCCTCAGCACCTCATTCTGCTCACGAATCATGAGCTACAGGTCGTGGGAGGCGACTCACTGAGAGCCGACGGATGCAGTCAACTCTTTGCCATTGGCGACAGTATCCTCTACACTTTGCCCGAGACAGGTGTGCATAAATACGTCCTTCGTGGTAAGAAACTCATTGACAAGGGGCTCCTCTTCGGTGATATTCGGTTCAATTCCAAAGCCACTTTCGTGCGTGATGGAGTGCTTTATGCCGGTTCCGACCTCGGTGTTCTGCGTCTTCAGCCGGGGAAAGAAGGCAAGGCTACGTGGATAGAGTTCAATGGTGACGCCCCCAACCTTCACCTTTTGGGGCTCATCGTACTGGGTATTATCATCATTATCACCATTGCTCTGGCAGGATATCTGCGCCAACGCCGCATAGAACAGCGTCAGTTGCAAGCCAGTAAGGACGATCTGCACCGCCGATTGGTACCACTTGTCGCCATGAAGGGGCAGTTCAGCGAGGCAGAAAGGGAGAGTATCGACACGATATGTCAGCAGATTGACAGTATAGAGACCACCTCTCGCAACAGTCATGCAGCCAATGAGCAGCTCGCAAGACTGTCGGGAAGCATCGCGAAGATGAACCGTGACGCCGCATTGAGGATGGTGAACATCCTCAATGAGCAGATAGAACGCATCAAGAAGTTTGATGTCTATGACCGTTCAGCGATGATTGAATCCTCACTTCTTGCCCGTCAGACGGAAGAGATAGAGGAGATTCAGCAGCAATGCAGTCGTAATGACATGTGGATCAACCACATAGAAGAACTCAAGGAACGGGTGGAGAAGATACGAAAGTCGGTTGATGGGGCACTGATACTCCCTGGATTGAACGACGAGATAGCCCTCCTGACGGCACGTATCATCGACAATATGCAGTGCAAACCGATGTCGGAAGTGTATAAAGACTACGCCCATGTGAAGGCAGAATACGAGAATATCTTTACGCCACAAGGGCTTAGTATCATCCAAACATTCGTCACCCGTATGCTGGAAGAGCTGGGAAACATCAATACTTATCCCCACATGACGGCACAGCTGACGGCAGAACTGCGTGAGACGGAGCATGATATGGAAGGCAGAGACCGTATTTTGCTGCTTCGTTCGCTGCATATCATCCATGAAAGAGTACTGCAGATACGTATGATGGAGCGTCTGCAGGAGTTGATGCAATCGTATGCCGAGGTGCACGAGCAGGTTGTTGAGGAGAACGAAGAGCGTCGAATCAGGAAATTTAACACCCAATTCTTTGCCGATATAGAGTCTGCTACACGTGACATCACCGACGAAATAAGTCGGAAGAACAATGATTTCTTTGCATCTTTCAGTGTTACAGACCGTGAAGTGTGCAATGACATCTTCCATTTTACCAATGCCAACAGTCAGCAGGTACGTGTGTTGACCCTCCTTCTGGCACTTCCGAAAGTGAAACGCACGTTGTTGCCGGGAATGTTGGGCATCTATGGCAACCTGAATCCCGTCGTCAGCCGACTCTATCACAGTAAGATTGGTGACAACAAAGAGGCATTAGAGGCGTATTGCAACCATGAAAAGGCAAGTATTGTACACTATATCCTCAAACTTTCTGAATGATATAACCAACTGTTTATCAGTAAATTAATATAGTTGCAATTGATGTTTATCAGGGAAAATGTCAATTGCAACTATTTTTTTCATACTTTTCTGTTACCTTTGCAACAACCAATTATTTAAAAGAAGATAAATTTAAACCTATTTAAACCAAAGACTCCATGACAAAGAAAACTCTATTCGTCGGTCTACTGGCAATGTTTTCAGTAACGACTTTCGCACAGAATGCAGCAACAAAGATTAAGGATGTGCGTACGAAACCCGACCTTTATTATCTTCAGGATGGCCAACAGGTAAGTTCATTAGACCTTCTTCCTGCTCCACCACAGCCCGGTAGCATACAGTTTCTCTATGATGAGGCACAGTATCAGTGGGGAAAGATGCAGCGCAATACGCCCCGTGGCGATCAGGCAGCAGCCGATGCACGCGTAGGAGGTGATGGTGTGCCTAACGCTTTCTCGGAGGCTTTCGGTGTAAAGATAAGCAAAGAGACCACTCCAGAGATATATAAGCTCGTGTTAAACATGCGTGAAGACGCTGGAGACTTGGCTACTCGCAGTGCTAAAGACCATTACATGCGTATTCGTCCGTTCGCTTTCTATAAAGAGATGACCTGCAATCCTGAGCAGCAGCAGGAACTGTCAACCAACGGTTCGTACCCTTCTGGCCACACAGCCATAGGTTGGGCGACAGCATTAGTGCTTGCTGAGATCAACATTGACCGCCAGAATGAGATCCTTGAGCGTGGCTATCAGATGGGACAAAGCCGTGTTATCTGTGGTTATCACTGGCAGAGTGACGTTGACGCAGCGCGCCTTGTGAGTGCAGCTGTTGTGGCTCGACTCCATGCTGATCCTGCTTTCCAGGCTCAACTTGCCAAGGCTAAGAAGGAATTTGCTAAACTTCAGAAGGAAGGAAAGGTAGCAAAGAGCACCTTTAAGGCAGCCAATTAAATCGAATAAGGCAGCCAATTAAATCATATAAGGCAACCAATTAAATTATATAGGGCAGCCAATTAAATCATATAAGATAGTCAATTAGATTAAAAATAGCAGCCAATTAGGTCAAATAGAAGCCCAATTAATTGAAGGATGGTAACCGATTGATTCAAAAAAGGTAGCCACTTCAATTAAGGAAGGCAATTAAGTAGATGATATGTGGTAGCCCTTTGAATAAAAAAAGGCAACCCATTGAATCAAAAGAAGGCTTCATCCTCGTCCCCTTTCAGCATGGGGAGGGGCGACATCAGCAACATTTTCCATGTTAAAGGGGCGAGGATAAAGAAGCAAAACCTAAATTTGCAACATCGAAACAATGAAATAACAGGTGTTCTGAAGCCTTACTTTCAGATCCCAACCGGCTCCTTCCGGCGACGATTCTCCCCACCTTGGAGAGAAAAGAAAGGATGAAGAACCACCTATTCTATCCAAAATTAAACCTATGAAAAGAATAATTCTCTTCGCAACCTGTGGCCTTATGGCATGTGCAGGAGCCTTCGCTCAGCAAGAAGATGAGCCGAAGTTAGTTGTAAAACCATCTGGACGTATCCTTATGGATGCAGGTGTTATGCACTCAACTGATGAGTCTGTAGACCAGAAACTCAATGATGGTGTGGCTATTCCAGATGCTCGTGTGGGATTAAGTGCCACCTATGGCAAGTGGAAAGCAAAGGTTGACGTGGGTTATGCACGCCAGGCATTGTCACTGAAGGACATCAGTATTGACTATAACTTCAACAAAGAGAACCTCGTAAGGTTAGGTTATTTCGTTCATCAGTTCGGTCAACAGAGTGCTACTTCATCAAGCTTCAAGATCTCAATGGAGGAGCCTTTGGCTAACCAAGCATTCTTCAATAGCCGTCTGCTCGGTGCTATGTACGTTCATGCTGGTGAGAAATTCCATGCTACAGCATCTGTCTTTGCAGAGAATGATGCCATGAAAATGTCAACAGACAAGCTCGGTAACGAGGCTTGGGGTGTGATGACACGTCTGGTTTGGCGCCCAATGACCGAGCGCGGAAAGATCTTCCACGTTGGTATCAGTGGTGCTTACGAGTCTCCAAGATACAATAAGACGGCCGCTTTGAGCCATAGTTCATACACCTTGAAGGCTCCATTCCCAACCCGTATAGCAAGTGTTATGGCGCAGGAAGCTACCATCACTGACGCAAAGGCACTCTGGAAGTTCTCTCCAGAACTCACTGCTGCATGCGGAAACTTCGGTGTTGAGGCTCAATACTACTATGTTGGCATCAAGCGTGACAATGCTATGCCTAACTATAGTGCGTGGGGTGCATACAGTAATCTGCGTTATCTCATCAAGGGACAGGGCTATACCTATACCAAAGCTGACGCCGGTATCGCTACACCAGACCCAGGTTCAATGGAGCTTGTAGCTGCTTATAACTACTCAACATTGACCGATAAGGATGCAAACATCTATGGTGGTAAGGTAAATGACTGGTCACTGACCTTCAACTACTACATCAACAAGTACATGATCTGGCGTGTTCGTGGTTCTATCACACGTGCTACTGACAACGCAGCCTTCGCTAACAACACTGTTTCAATGCTTGAAACACGTTTGCAGTTTAAGTTTTAAATAATTGCCTCCCCCAACCTTTCCGAAGGGAAAGGAGACAAGATTGCATAAGGATTACCGATAGATGGAAACACAATCGGTAATCCCCAACACCATGATAAGCCCATACTTATCAGCACATCCCTCCCCTGGAGGGGTTTGGGGAGGCTCTTTTAAGAATACATAACCATGCGTAAACTAAATTCATTATTACTTCTTCTGGTGCTTGCCATCATGTGTCCATCCCTTGCAATGGCACAGTTGCAGCGCCCACAGGACTTCAAAGGAAAGTACAAACTAAAGGAAGTCGTCATCCTGTCACGCCATAACATCCGCTCACCGTTGTCAACAAACGGCTCAGCACTGAGCAAGATGACTCCTCATCAGTGGACAAACTGGTCGTCAGCATCCAGCGAACTGACACTGCGTGGCGGTGTTCTGGAGACTGAAATGGGACAGTTCTTCCGCAAATGGACGGTCAACGAAGGACTCTTCACCGAGAACTACGTACCAACAGTTGATGAAGTGAACGTCTATGCCAACTCTATGCAGCGTTGTATTGCCACAGCACAGTACTTCTCGAGCGGCTTCATGCCTGTTGCAGGACTGCGTGTGAACCATCGTTATGTACCATCTAAGATGGATCCTATCTTCTTCCCACGTCTCACAAAGAGCACAGAAGCCTTCCGTGCTGAGGCTATGAAGCAGATAGAAGCAATGGGTGGAAAGGAAGGACTCGTTGGTATTAACAAGAGTTTGAAGGACAGTTACGACATCATCTCAAAGGTTCTCGACCTCAAACAGAGTGACTATTATAAGAAAGGTGAGGTGAAAGACTTCGTAAACAACGATACCCGCATCACACTCGAACTGAACCAAGAGCCAGGAATGAAGGGTTCACTGAAGAACGCAAACTCAGCTTCTGATGCCTTCATCCTGCAGTATTACGAGGAACCAGACGAGCTAAAGGCAGCCTTCGGACACAAGATCACACGTGACGACTGGACCAAGATTGCCAAGATAAAGGACGTTTATGGTGACGTTCTCTTCACTGCTCCTATCGTAGCTGTGAACGTTGCGCACCCACTTCTGCAGTATATGTATGACGAACTGAACGCTGAAGGACGTAAATTCACCTTCCTCTGCGGTCACGACTCCAATATTGCAAGTGTTGATGCAGCACTCGGCGTTGAGGAATACTCCCTCCCTAACTCTATAGAGAAGAAGACTCCAATCGGCTCAAAGCTCGTCTTTGAGAAGTGGGTCGACGCTTCCGGCAAGGCATATGTAGCTATAAACATCGTTTATCAGAGCACTGATCAGTTGAAGAAGATGTCACTTCTCGATCTCCAGAACGCTCCACAGATCTACGCTTTGAAGCTGAAAGGATTGCAACAGAATGCCGATGGACTCTACACATTCGATGATGTGAACAATCGTTTCCTACAAGCGATACGCGCTTATGATGATATTAAGTAAAGAAAAATAGCAGTAGAGAAAACAATCTACGCTCTTTTACATTCTAAAAGGTGCCCTTTTGCGTTTCAAAAGGGCACCTTTTGCATGGTAAAAGGGCATGTTTTACAACGCAAAAGGACGTCTTTTACAAGCCTATCTGTAACCCCTTGATAATCTAAAGGTTACAAAGCCGGTTTTTCACCATTTCCTTTCATTTTCCACTTCATCATGCTTTCTTTTTTGTAAGGTATTTTCTTATTATGAAAAACATTACTTTGGCGCATGCAATCCCTCGGACAGTCCGTGTGAAGACAGCACTCCTCACCCCCCAGCTGATACCCCATCATCCCTCACGGACAGCATCATCAGTCGCCACCCTGCGCCACCTTCCCATCCGTTCTCCCCATCCCTTTTTTCCAAAAGGCAGCAAAGCACATCCCGTTTCGTCCAGAAAAGCGACAAGAGAGGCGGCACTTTCAGTAGAATTCAACTCATTTCACCCTCGCAAAAGTTAAATAGAGAAAAAATGATTATTCGTTTGTTGCTATCAAAAAATAATTGTATTTTTGCAAAAATTAATGTTGATAGTTGACAATCACGCTATAACTTAAATGAAAAAAATTATCTATTCCCTCGTAGCTACGGCTATGATCATGTTCCTGACAGGGTGCGGTTCCGGCAAGGGAGTGCCTTATTTCACGAACATTGATTCAACGAGTCTGGCTGGTTCACGTGGACTGTTTGATGCGCGTATCATGCCAAAAGACGAATTAACCATTACAGTAAACACTACGGATCCCGATGCAGCAGCACCTTTTAACCTACAGGTGCGCAACCAGCTTGGCTCAGGCAAGCAGATGAGCGCTGGTGGTGGCTCATTGCAAGGGTATCTTGTAGACAACTCAGGATTCATCAATTTCCCCGTAATCGGTAAGATCCACGTCAGTGGACTGACGAAGTCGGAGTGTGAAGACTTAATCAAGAGTAAGATACAACCTTACCTTGCACGCACCGAAAACCCCATTGTCACGGTACGCATGAGCAGTTATCGCATCACGGTGACGGGTGAAGTGGGCAAGCCAGGGGTTATTCCTGTGTCAACAGAGAAGATGAGTGTGATGGAAGCATTGGCTCAAGCCGGTGACTTAACCATCTATGGTAGACGTGACAACGTGATGTTGATACGCGAAGATGCAAAGGGTGAGAAGCATGCAGTACGCCTGAATCTCAACGATGCAAACCTCATCAACTCACCTTATTACTATCTCCAGCAGAACGATATCCTCTATGTTGAGCCAAACACGGTGAAGGCTAAGAACTCCGGTATCGGCAGTTCAACCACCATCTGGTTCTCTTTCATTGGTATCGTGACGTCCATCGCCTCGCTGCTGGTAAGTGTTTTAAGAAAATAACATGCACACCTTGCCCCGGACAAAACGTCCTGGGCTGTGGCATTATATTAAAGAAATGGGAATATTCTGTAACATCCAATCTCGTAGCACCGTATGAAACGGTTGCTCAGAGTGATGAGAGAATATTCCCATTTTGGTCGTTTTTAAAAAGAAAGGATAATAGTTTTTATGTGTGGTATTGTAGGATACTTAGGAAAAAACCGCGACGCTTACCCCATTCTTATCAAGGGTTTGAAGCGTCTTGAGTATAGAGGATATGACAGTGCAGGTGTTGCTTTGATCAATGAAGATGGTGATCTCAGTGTCTATAAGACGAAAGGTAAGGTGGCAGACTTGGAAGAATTCTGCGCCGATAAGGACATAACGGGTCACATTGGCATTGCTCACACCCGCTGGGCAACGCACGGCGAGCCTTCATCTGTCAATGCTCACCCTCATTATTCACAGTCGAAGAACCTCGCCATCATCCATAATGGCATCATTGAGAACTATGCAGAGATCAAGCATAACCTCATGGAGAAGGGCATAGAGTTCCAGTCTGAGACCGATACTGAGGTGCTTGTACAGTTGATTGACTACATACAGACAAAGAAAAACCTCAGTCTGCTCATGGCAGTTCAGGTTGCTTTGCATCAGGTTATCGGTGCTTATGCCATCGCATTGCTCGACAAGCGTCATCCAGATACCATCATTGCAGCCCGCAAACAAAGTCCATTGGTAGTGGGAATCGGCGATGGTGAGTTCTTCTTAGGCTCTGATGCCAGTCCAATCATTGAGTATACGGACAAGGTAGTGTACCTTGATGACGGTAACATTGCCGTGATGAAACTCGGAGAAGAGCTGAAGGTGGTGAACATTCTCAATGAAGAACTGTCACCAGAGGTGCAGACTGTCGACATGAACCTGGGTCAGATAGAGAAAGGTGGATACCCTCACTTCATGCTCAAGGAGATCTTTGAGCAGCCAGCATGCCTGACCAACTGCATGCGTGGACGTATCAATGTTGAGCATGACCACGTCACACTCAGTGCACTCATTGACCATCGCAGCAAGCTTCTCAATGCTAAACGCATCATCATCGTGGCATGTGGCACCAGCTGGCATGCCGGATTGATTGGTAAACAGATGATAGAAACCTTCTGCCGCATCCCCGTTGAGGTGGAATATGCCAGTGAGTTCCGCTATCGCAACCCCGTTGTTGGCGAGTCGGATGTCGTCATTGCCATCTCACAGAGTGGTGAGACAGCCGACACCTTGGCAGCCGTTGAGCTTGCAAAGTCGCGTGGTGCCTTCATCTATGGCATCTGTAACGCCATCGGATCGAGCATCCCTCGTGCCACAGACACGGGTACATATATCCACGTAGGACCGGAGATCGGTGTGGCATCAACGAAGGCTTTCACCGGTCAGGTTACTGTTCTGACGATGTTTGCCTTAGCTCTTGCTGACGCTAAGGGCACCGTCAGCCATGACGAATACGTCAAGACGGTGAAGGAACTGGCGCAGATCCCAGCCATGATAAAGGACCTTCTGAAGGTGAACGACCAGATTGCCGACATGGCACGTACGTTTACTTACGCTCGAAACTTCCTCTATCTCGGTCGTGGTTTCAGCTATCCGGTAGCTCTGGAAGGTGCTTTGAAACTGAAGGAGATCTCCTATATCCACGCTGAAGGCTATCCAGCAGCCGAGATGAAGCACGGTCCTATCGCGCTGATCGACTCTGATATGCCTGTTGTTGCTATCGCAACGCACAACGGAATGTATGAAAAAGTACGTAGTAACATCCAGGAAATAAAGGCAAGACAGGGTAGGGTGATAGCTATTGTGACCAAGGGTGACACGACAATATCGAAGATTGCCGATGCAGTCATCGAACTTCCCGACACCATGGACTGCCTGGAACCGTTGGTAGCAACCATCCCTCTGCAGCTGTTGGCTTATCATATCGCCGTCTGCAAGGGCAAAGACGTTGACCAACCACGTAATCTTGCCAAGTCAGTAACGGTAGAATAGAACTTACATACACGGTACGCACAATATCTGTGCGTACCTGTACGTTTGATAACTGTAGCAGAATAAATAGTAAAGGAAGACATAACATCTTATTAATGGAAAAGAATATTCATGAGGATTGCGGTGTGGCGATGATCCGTTTACTGAAGCCACTGGAGTATTATCAGGAGAAATATGGGACCTGGATGTACGGTCTTAACAAGCTTTATCTTATGATGGAGAAGCAACACAACCGTGGTCAGGAGGGCGCAGGACTTGCTTCCGTGAAGCTTTCGTCCGAACCTGGGAATGAATATATGTTCCGTGAGCGGGCTGAAGGGAAGAATGCTGTCACTGAAATCTTCGCTAATGTTCACAAACACTATAAGGACTTCTCACAGGAGAAGCTGTCTGATGTGTCTTTTGTAAAAGCTAATCTTCCCTTTGCAGGCGAACTTTATATGGGCCACCTACGGTATTCTACTACCGGCAAGAGTGGCCTTTCTTATGTCCATCCGTTCCTTCGCAGGAACAATTGGAAGGCTAAGAACCTCTGTATGTGCGGTAACTTCAACATGACCAATATAGAGGATATCTTCGAGAAGCTGACCGATCAGGGACAATGTCCACGTATCTACAGTGATACTTATCTGCTCCTTGAACTCATGGGGCACCGTCTGGACCGTGAAGTGGAGCGTAACTTCGTGGATGCACAGAAGCTCGGACTGACGAAAAGGGACATCACACATTATATAGAAGAGCATGTCCAGATGAGTAATGTGCTCAAGACAACGATGGAAGACTTCGATGGCGGATATGTCATCTGTGGTCAGACGGGGTCGGGAGAGATGTTCTCTATCCGTGACCCGTGGGCTATTCGCCCCGCATTCTATTATATAGATGATGAGATAGTAGCCCTTGCCAGTGAGCGTCCGGTGCTTCAGACCACCTTCGACCTTGAGTGTGAGGACATAAAAGAGCTGCAACCGGGTCAGGCTTTGATAGTAAACAGACGTGGAGAGTGCTCTCTTCAGCAGATATTAGAGCCCAAAGAGCGAGCTGATTGTTCGTTTGAACGCATCTATTTCTCACGTGGTTCGGACCGAGATATCTATAAAGAGCGTGAGCAACTGGGCCGACAACTGACGGAACCGGTGTTGAAAGCAGTGGATTATAACACCACTCACACCGTTCTTTCCTATATTCCGAATACCGCAGAGGTAGCTTTCTATGGTCTGATACACGGATTTAAAGAGTGGATAGACGCCCGAAAGGTGGAGCAACTGTCTGCTTTAGGCGATAATCCATCACCAGATGAACTCTATAACATCATCCGTCAGGACGTAAGATCAGAGAAAGTGGCATGGAAAGACATCAAGTTGCGCACGTTTATCACGGAGGGTACATCCCGAAAGGACCTCGCTTCGCACGTCTATGACATCACTTACGAGTGCATTCAGCCCTATAAGGACAACCTTGTCATCATTGATGACTCCATCGTTCGTGGTACAACACTGAAGGAAAGCATCCTTCGTATCCTCGATAGGCTGCACCCTAAGAAGATAGTTGTGGTCTCCAGCGCACCTCAGATACGCTATCCTGACTATTACGGCATCGACATGCCACGTCTGGAAGAGTTCTGTGTTTTCCGTGCAACGATAGCGCTTATCCGCGAAAGGGGTATGGAACATCTGTTGAAAGAGATCTATGAAGCATGCAAAAAGGAGCTTGAGAAGCCGAAGAATGACGCAAAGAACCCAATCAAAAACGCCGTTCGAGCTATCTATAAGCCCTTCACCGTTGATGAAATCAACCGAAAAATCATTGAGATGTTGCGCCCTGAGGGTATGACAACACCTGTTGAACTGGTCTTTCAGAGTGTGGAAGGACTCCATAATGCCATCCCTAAGCATCGGGGTGACTGGTATTTCACGGGTAATTACCCCACTCCAGGTGGCATGAGGTTGGTCAATCAAGCCTTCATCAACTATTATGAACATGTTCATCCCACGCTTTCTGAGGCGTAAAACACAAAAGAAGTATCAATCCAACAATATTAAACAATAAAATGAGGAACGTAACTTTAGTCCTAAGTGATGGGACAAAATTCCATGGAAAGTCATTTGGATATGACGCACCAGTGGCAGGTGAAGTGGTATTTAACACTGCCATGATGGGTTATCCAGAGAGTTTGACCGACCCTTCCTACGCTGGTCAGCTGCTAACAATGACCTTTCCGCTTGTCGGAAACTATGGTGTACCACCCTTCACCATTGAGAAGAATGGTATTCCAACGTTCATGGAGAGTGACAGAATCTATGCCTCAGCCATCATTGTGTCTGACTATACCGAGGAATATTCCCACTGGAACGGTGTAGAAAGTCTTGCTTCATGGCTGAAAAGGGAGCATGTGCCGGGCATAACAGGCATCGACACACGCGAACTAACAAAGGTTTTGCGCGAGCATGGAGTGATGATGGGAAAGATTCTCTTCGATGATGAGCCTGACAATATACCAGAGGCTGACTACGAAGGGGTGAACTTTGTAGACCTTGTTTCTACAAAGGAGATCATCCATTACAATGAAGGTGCAGGCAAAAAAGTTATCCTTGTTGACTGTGGAGTGAAGGCAAATATCATCCGTTCACTCATCAATCGTGGTGTGGAAGTGATTCGTGTACCATGGAATTATGACTATACTGGCATGCAGTATGACGGTCTATTCCTTGCCAACGGACCGGGCGATCCTGACGTATGTAACGATGCTGTGGAGGTCATTCGCAAGCAGATGAACATGAGCAAGAAGCCTATCTGCGGTATCTGTATGGGTAATCAGCTGCTCTCAAAGGCTGCCGGTGCAACGATATATAAGCTGAAATACGGTCATCGTGGCCATAACCAACCTGTCAGAATGGTAGGAACAGAGAAGTGTTACATCACTTCCCAGAACCACGGTTATGCTGTTGATGCAACGACGTTGGGCACCGATTGGAAGGAATTATTCGTGAATATGAACGACGGTAGTAATGAAGGTATCTGCCATAAGGAGAACCCTTGGTTCACATCACAGTTCCATCCAGAGGCTTGTTCAGGCCCGGTTGATACTGATTTTATGTTTGATAAATTCGTAGAAACACTGAAATAATAATGAAAGACGAGTCAATAAAGAAAGTCCTGATACTTGGTTCAGGCGCATTGAAGATTGGTGAGGCTGGTGAATTCGACTATTCTGGCTCACAAGCGTTGAAGGCATTGCGTGAAGAAGGTGTTTCTACAGTGCTCATTAACCCAAATATTGCTACGGTACAGACTTCAGAAGGCGTTGCAGATCAGATCTATTTCTTACCTGTGCAGCCTTATTTCGTGGAGCGCGTCATAGCAAAGGAGCGTCCAGATGGTATCCTTTTGTCCTTCGGAGGACAAACAGCACTGAACTGTGGAGTGGAACTTGACCGTACGGGAGTACTGAAAAAGTATGGTGTACGGGTGCTTGGAACACCGGTAAAAGCCATCATGAACACCGAAGACCGTGAGCTTTTCGTTGAGCGATTGGACGAGATCAACGTCAAAACCATCAAGAGTGAGGCTTGTGAAAACATCCAACAGGCTCGCACAGCAGCCAAGACACTGGGTTATCCTGTCATCGTTCGTGCCGCATATGCACTCGGTGGACTGGGCAGTGGGTTTGCTGATAACGAGGAAGAGTTGAACACGCTCTGTGAAAAAGCGTTCTCTTTCTCACCTCAAGTGCTTGTGGAAAAGAGCCTGAAGGGTTGGAAAGAGATTGAATATGAGGTGGTACGCGACCGTTACGACAACTGTATCACGGTTTGTAACATGGAGAACTTCGACCCATTAGGTATCCATACGGGTGAGTCAATAGTCATTGCTCCATCACAAACACTGACCAACAGTGAGTATCACAAGCTGCGTGCACTGTCTATAAAGATTGTACGTCACATCGGAATAGTAGGAGAATGTAACGTACAGTACGCCTTCGACCCACAGAGTGAGGACTATCGTGTCATCGAAGTCAATGCCCGTCTCTCCCGTTCTTCAGCCCTTGCAAGTAAGGCAACGGGCTATCCTCTGGCATTCGTAGCAGCAAAACTGGGCATGGGATACGGTCTTTTCGAACTGAAAAACTCCGTTACCAAGACCACATCAGCCTTCTTTGAGCCAGCACTCGACTATGTTGTCTGCAAAATTCCACGTTGGGACCTCAGCAAATTCCGTGGTGTTGACAAGGAGTTAGGCTCAAGTATGAAGTCAGTGGGCGAGGTTATGGCAATAGGACGTAACTTTGAAGAGGCTATTCAGAAGGGTTTACGCATGATAGGCCAGGGTATGCACGGCTTTGTTGAGAACAAAGAGCTGCAGATTCCCGACCTTGATGCTGCGCTCCGTGAGCCTACTGACAAGCGTGTCTTCGTCATTTCGAAGGCTATGCACAAGGGTTATACCGTTGATCAGATACATGATCTGACGAAGATTGACCGTTGGTTCCTCAATAAACTCAAGCATATCATCGACATTGATGAGGCTTTGAAGCGCCGAAACATCAACACTCTCGATAAAGAACTCCTGCGTGAAGCAAAGGTTTATGGCTTTACCGACTTCCAGATAGCACGTGCTGTGGGCTTGGAAGGCGAAGAACAGAACATGCACAAGGCGATGCTGATAGTACGCCGACTGCGTAAAGGTTTCGGCATCGTGCCTGTTGTCAAGCAGATTGATACCCTTGCAGCGGAATATCCAGCCCAAACAAACTATCTATACGTCACCTATGCAGGCGTAGCATCGGATGTTTCGTTCAGCAACGACCGTAATTCCGTCATCGTTCTGGGCTCTGGAGCTTACAGAATAGGTAGTTCCGTGGAGTTCGACTGGTGTGGTGTGCAGGCACTTAACACCATTCGTAAGCAGGGATATCGATCTATTATGATCAATTACAACCCCGAAACGGTGTCTACCGACTATGACATGTGCGACCGTCTCTACTTTGATGAGCTTACTTTCGAGCGTGTTATGGACATCATCGACGCTGAAACGCCACACGGAGTGATTGTCTCAACGGGCGGACAGATACCAAACAACCTTGCCATGTACCTGGATGAGCAGAACGTTCCTATCCTTGGTACGGCAGCAAAGGACATTGATAACGCCGAGGACCGTGCTAAATTCTCGTCAATGCTCACCGAAAACGGCATCAATCAGCCAGAGTGGAGCGCACTGACAAGCATGGATGATATTGATAAGTTCGTCGATCGGGTGGGCTTCCCAGTCCTCGTTCGTCCTTCATACGTCCTCTCTGGTGCAGCGATGAACATCTGTTCAAACAAGGATGAGCTGACACGCTTCCTGCAGTTGGCAGCCAATGTCAGCGAGGATCACCCTGTTGTGGTAAGCAAATTCATTGAACATGCAAAGGAAATAGAGATGGATGCTGTGGCACAGAACGGTGAAATCATGGCGTATGCTATCTCTGAACACATCGAATTCGCTGGTGTTCACTCCGGAGATGCCACCATTCAGTTCCCACCTCAGAAGCTTTACGTGGAGACGGTGCGCCGTATCAAACGCATCAGTAGGCAGATTGCAAAGCAACTGCACATCAACGGACCGTTCAACATCCAGTATATGGCGCGCGACAATGATATTCTCGTCATCGAGTGTAACCTCCGTGCGAGTCGTTCGTTCCCATTTGTGAGCAAGGTTCTGAAGCTAAACTTCATTGATCTGGCTACGAAGATCATGCTCGGCGTACCTGTTGAGAAGCCAAACAAGAACCTCTTCGACCTCGATTACGTGGGAATCAAGGCGTCACAGTTCTCTTTCAACCGTCTACAGAAGGCTGATCCTGTGCTGGGAGTGGACATGAGCTCAACGGGTGAGGTGGGTTGCTTAGGCGATGACTCGTCAACAGCACTGCTGAAGTCTATGCTTTCCGTCGGACAACGCATCCCTAAGAAGACTGTTTTGCTCTCAACGGGTGGCGCAAAGCAGAAGGCTGAGATGCTTGATGCAGCTAAAATGCTCCTGCAGCATGGTTATGAACTCTATGCAACGGGTGGTACTTCGAAGTATCTGACCGAGAATGGCATCGAGAATACGCTTGTTTACTGGCCTTCTGATGAGGGAAAAGCACCGCAGGCACTCGACCTTCTGCATGAGAAGAAGATTGATATGGTGGTGAATATACCGAAGGATCTCACACCACGTGAGCTGACTAACGGGTATAAGATACGCCGTGCTGCTATCGACCTTAACGTTCCTTTGATTACTAACAGTCGACTGGCAAGTGCGTTCATCACTGCTTTCTGCAACGTCAGCATGGATGATATCGACATCAAGGCGTGGGGAGAATACTAAGAAAGTGGGGTGAAAAGGGGGGCCAAGTCCTAAGAGGAGGGGGGCCTCCCCAAGCCCCTCCGAAGGAGGGGATGTGATGAAAGCGACGGGGGTTGATAGTCGTTGATGACCTCCATAACCCTTCTGAAAAGGAGGGGATGTGCAGAAAACAGTGGGGGAATATCGTAGATTGCACTCCAAAAAGTCCTTTCCACGAGGAGAGGATGTACTAAAAGCGGTTGGGAGGTATCGTTGTTAGCATCCTGAAAAGACTTTCTTACAAAGATAAAAGGGGGAGAGTAGACCTGTTGAAAACGTGGGTCTCTCTTCCCCTTCATCTTTCTTCAAATGCTGTTTTATATTCTTTTGCCTTATAATTCAGCGTTTTCCACTCGGTGCTTTATCACTCCTTACCCTGTGATGCAGTGTGTGTTCATCCAGTGTTTTATCGCTTTTCCCCCTGTGATGCATCATTCCTTTACCTTTCTATGTCATCATTGTCAACTTATGTTTTTTATCTCTTCCCACCTGATAATTCAGCGGTCTGAACCTGATGTTCCACCTCCTTTTCACCTTATTATAATAACACATATTGCGTATGAAAACAATGCTAATCCTACCTTTCATCTTCTTATTGATGATGATAACAACCCTTACTTCCTGCGAATCCTGCACCTCTCGTGGTGAAGATCACTATGATACTACGCTGGTTGATACGATGAAAGCCATCGTACTGGACAGTGCGAAGGACACCATCTGATGCCCGCTCCACACGCTTTCTCATGTGGGAAGAACTGCGGGAGAGAACCTTTATTTGTAAGATAATTTCTCCATTGTTTTTCAATCTACGCCCTTTTGCAATCTAAAAGACGCCCTTTTACATTGCAAAAGGGCATCTTTTACAACGCAAAAGGGCACCTTTTACAAGCCTGTTTGTAACTACTTGATAATCCAAAGGTTACAAAGTCGGTTTCTCATGATTCCTGCCTGATTCCTCATCAGTATGCCTTTCTTTTTTGTAAGGTTATTTCCAAAGCTCTTATAATCACTCCCTGTGGTCTCATTCTCTGCTCTATCGTGCAGATAGGGTGGGACATTAACGGCAGGATGTGGACTGGATCAGTTCGGGGCTTATCCTACTTTGGTTCTTACAAGGTTAGGAAGAAAAAGTGGCAATATTGCCAAAAATTCTTCGTAAGAGGCTTGTTATGTACCCGAAAAATTGTATATTTGCGAAGAAAAAGTGGCAATATTGCCAAAAATTCTTCGTAAAGTGAGATGAAACAGATACAAAGACAGTTCTATTTACAGCAGCTGATTGACGGTAAACAAAACGGTTTGATAAAGATAATCACAGGTATCAGGCGGTGTGGAAAGTCGTATCTTTTATTCAAACTCTTCACGCAATATCTTCTTTCAAGTGGTGTTCAGAACGATCATATCATCCGAATTGCACTGGATGACATTGAAAGTAGGGAGCTGCGTGACCCGCTTTTGCTTTACAAACACATCAAGGGTAGGATGGCAGATGAGGCGTTGTATTATGTTTTACTTGATGAAGTACAGCTCGTTCCACAGTTTGAGGAGGTGCTGAACAGTCTTCTTCGCATGGATAATGTCGATGTTTATGTGACGGGAAGCAACTCTAAATTCTTGTCTTCTGATATCATTACGGAGTTTCGGGGGCGTGGTGATGAGATTCATCTGTATCCTCTTTCGCTCTTGGAGTACTGTGAAGGCAGCGGACAAACAGCCCAGGAGGCATGGAAGGACTACTATACTTATGGCGGTTTGCCCCATGTTCTGGCGCTTGAAACGGAGAAAAAGAAGGTTGATTATCTGACAAATCTTTTCGAGAGTGTTTACCTTATTGATATCATTGAGCGGCAACGCATTAAGAATCAGGCTGAGTTTGCAGAGCTTGTGCGTATCATTGCTTCGGGGATTGGTGCGCCAACGAACCCCACAAAGCTGTCGAATACGTTCAAGAGTGTGAAGAATGTCGCAATAAACTCAGTGACAATAGAGCGTTATCTCGGGTTTATGCAAGATGCTTTCATGATTGAAAAGGCTGAGAGATATGACGTAAAGGGGAAGAGATACATTGGTAGTCTGGCAAAATATTACTTCTCTGACCTCGGACTTCGGAACGTAATCTTAGGCTTACGGCAGCAAGAAGAGTCGCACATCATGGAGAATGTGATTTACAACGAGCTTCGTATGCGTGGCTATAAGGTGGATGTAGGCTTTGTTGAACAGCGTTCTGTTGATGGTGAAGGGAAGTGGAAACGCCAGCAGCTTGAGGTTGATTTTGTTGTCAATGAGGGCAATATGCGTTATTATATACAGTCTGCATTGGCTCTTCCAGATGCCGAGAAGCGTGAACAAGAGATGGCTTCACTGCTGAAGATCAATGATTCCTTCCAGAAGATCATCATTGTCAGGGATGATATTAAGGCTTGGAGAGACGAAAACGGCATATTGACAATGGGGCTATTCGAGTTCCTTTCGGACGTAAATAGTCTTCGATTGTAAGGTATTTCGGGATGTTTTAGGAAGAAAAAGTGGCAATATTGCCATTTTTTCTTCCCAGAAAAGGTATGGTGTTTAGTGTATTACCTCATCCATTGGCATGTCAGTTGGCTCCGTAGGGATGTGCGGTAGGAATTGGAAAGGGAAGCAGATGCCTACTTTTCGGGCTCTTGTCATGAGCGGGAGGAAGCGGTCGTAATAGCCTTTCCCACGTCCGAGGCGGTTGCCATCAGCATCGAAAGCCATGCCAGGGATGAGTGCAAAGTCGATGTTCTCATACTGTGTGAAGGGTTCACCCGTAGGTTCGAGGATGCCATAGGAGCTGATACGCAGCGATTCGGGACCCGTATAGCGGCGTATTTCCATCTCCGTTTCGCTGATAACGACAGGTAACAGCACCGTTTTTCCCATTAAAGCCAAATGGCTGATGAGGTTGTGTGTAGCAACCTCATCAGCCATTGAGTTATAAAGCAGTACGGTTTGTGCCGTCTGTAGTTGTGGATGGGCAAGTACTTGGCGGATCAGTAGGTCGGATTGTTCCACCAGTTCCTCCGCCGTGTAGCGTGCTTTCGCCGCCCTTACTTGCTTTCTCAGATCTTTTTTCGATAGTTTTTCCATTATCTTCGGTTTGCTTGTGGCGTGTTTCGGACCGTCCTTGCTGGTGCATGTCTCGGCTTAGCAAGGTACTTTGTGTGGTTTTTGAAGACGTCCAGTGCCGCCTTTACCGTCTCATCGGAGAGGTTCAGGTATTCAATCCACGCCTGTTCGTCAAGGATATTATAGATGATTCTACTGTCAATGTAGTTCTGTAGCAATGAATGTGACCGCATAATCATCAGGTTCCGACGCCGTAATCCGTAGCGCGCAGCATAGTTTGCGAAGTCGTTCACAAGGTTCTGACGGTCGAGATAGTTCGCTAATGGCATCATTTCCGTGAACTTACTCAGTATCGGACGGTGCTGATCGGTGTAGTTAAAGGCGTATTGCAGGATCAAACCGCTCATCGCTGCCTCCTTATAATAGGATGTAACGTGCGACGTATCCTCTGGTACGAAGATGTCAGGAGTGATACCTCCACCGCCATATACGGTGCGTCCGTTGTGTGTATGGTAAGCTGGTCCGACGTGTTTGATGCTGTCCTGTGAGAAGAACTCCCCATGACGATAACGCGAAAGGAGGTCATTTTCATAGTCAGCATTGTCCCCTGGCTTGAAAGGTTTCTGTATGCAACGGCCTGAAGGGGTGTAATATCGAGCCACAGTGAGGCGTATCATACTGCCATCGGGGAACTGTATCTGTTGCTGCACAAGTCCTTTACCGAACGAACGGCGCCCAACGATCGTTGCACGGTCGTTGTCTTGCATCGCACCAGCAAATATCTCGGCAGCTGAAGCAGTACCTTCGTTGATGAGAACAACCATAGGAATGTGTTGATAACTGCCCTTGCCATTGCTTCGATATTCGGCTCTTGGACTCTTTCTTCCTTGTGTATAGACAATCAGACGGTTCTTGGGTAGGAACTCATTTGCCATCTGTACGGCAGCTTCGAGTATGCCTCCACCGTTGTCACGTAGGTCTATTATGAGGTGATCAGCCCCTTCTATGTTCAGTGTTTGCAGTGCTGAAAGCATCTCAGCATAGGTCCTTTCACCGAAAGACTTCACCCGAATGTAACCCGTTGTGTCGTTGATCATGTAGCAAGCAGAGATACTATTTACGGAGATGTCACCACGTGTGACCGTGAATACCTTCACTCCTTTCTCTCCAAAGCGCTTCACTCCAATCAGAACCTTTGAGTCTTTCGGACCTTTCAGACGATGCATCGCCTCCTCATTGGTGACGATCTTCCCAACGAAAGGCTTGCCATTGATGCTCACTATCTTGTCTCCAGCAAGCAAACCAGCACGGTTGGCAGGTCCATCCTTGATGACATTCTGCACACGAATGGTATCATCACGGATGATAAACTCAATACCTACACCCGAAAAGGAGCCCTTTAAGTCGTCAGTAGCAAGCTGAACGTCCTTCGCACTGATGTAAACAGAGTGCGGATCAAGCTCCGCCAGGATCTGAGGGATGGCCTTTTCGACAAGACTATCGATGTTTACGGAGTCAACATACTGATCATCGATGATGTGAAGTAGGTTACTCAGGCGGCTACTACCGCTGTTTATGATGTTAAGGCGGTTCCCTGAGAAGTGATTGGCATAGAAAGTACCAATCATAATACCAACGACAACGCAGAGCGCCATCACCAATGGCATGAAATGGTTGTTCTTTTTCTGGTTCATAGTTCCTTATATTCTACTTCAATTCCTGCCCGTTCGAGTAGGTCTATACCATCTGTGAGGCGGTATTTCTCCCCATATACGACCCTGCGTATGCCTGCTTGGATGATGAGTTTAGCACATTCTATGCACGGAGAGGCTGTGACATAGAGTGTAGAATCCTCACTGTTGTTCCCGCTTCGGGCGAGTTTCGTGATGGCATTGGCTTCTGCATGGAGCACATAAGGCTTCGTTACACCTGCTTCATCCTCACAAATGTTCTCGAAACCACTTGGTGTTCCGTTGTAACCATCGCTGATTATCATCTTATTTTTCACTACTAAAGCACCTACTTGGCGGCGTTGACAATAAGAATTCTCTGCCCATATGCGTGCCATACGTAGGTAACGATAGTCGAGAAGGTCCTGTTTTTTATCTTGTTTTGCTATCATTTATGTAAGAATATATCGTAGTTCTGATGCCTTTCTGAGCCCTTCTGGGTTGTTTTCTGCACCCTTTCTGTGGGGAGGAGAGGGCAGATCACGTGTGGAAGGGGCAAGTTTGAGGCTGGGAGTCTTACTGTTTTAAGGGTGAAAAGACGAAGGAATGAAAGAATGAAGAGCTCATCTTCAATGCTCAAACCTCGTGTTCAATCCTTTTAAAGTCCCTGTCTCTCAGCTCAACACTTGGTGTTTTATCTTCCAAAAGACTAACTTTCCAAGCTCAAATGCTTAACGTTTTATCTTCCAAAAGACTAACTTTTCAAGCTCAACACTTGGTGTTTTATCTCTCAAAAGTCCAACCTTCCAAGCCCAAGAGCTTAACGTTTAAAGCTCAAACGCTTGATGTTTTATCTCTCAAAAGCTTAACGTTTCAAGTTCAAATGCTTGGTGTTTTATCTCTCAAAAGCTTAACGTTTAAAGCTCAATGCTTGATGTTTTATCTCTCAAAAACTTAACGTTTCAAGTTCAAACGCTTGATGTTTTATCTCTCAAAAGTCCGACTTTTCAAGTCTTGAATCTTGCTATCCGACCTTACTTTGTTTACCCTTTTGCTCTTTTTTCTTTTAGCTTTTCCGTACTATTCCGTCCCTTTCTATCAGCGCATCGATGGTTGGTTCCTGTCCACGGAAGCGTTTATAGAGGGTCATTGGATGCTCCGTTCCACCCCGTGAGAGGATGTTATCACGGAAGCGTTGGGCTGTTTCCTGATTGAAGATACCCTCTTTCTTGAAGACACTGAAGGCATCTGCATCCAGCACCTCAGCCCATTTGTAGCTGTAATAGCCTGCTGCATAACCGCCAGCCATGATGTGTGAGAACTGAACTGTCATACAAGTATTGGGCAGTTGTTCGCCAACAATGGCGTCAGCCCATGCCTTTTTCTCGAAAGGAATGATGTCTTCAGTGAACTCATCACGCTGTGTATAGTAAGCCATGTCGAGCAATCCGAAGCTCACTTGGCGCAGACAAGCCGTTGCAGCACCGTAGTTCCGACTGGCAATGATCTTCTCTATCAGTTCATCGGGCATCGGTTCACCTGTCTCATAATGGAAGGCGAAGGTGCGAAGGAAGTCCTTTTCCACTGCAAAGTTCTCCATAAACTGTGACGGAAGTTCAACGAAATCCCACC
>QWCT01000220.1_pt1 | contig 49955 bp, 47 predicted proteins | sample 1972681 | NCBI WGS metagenome assembly QWCT01 (sample SAMN09866701, study PRJNA288562) | Human oral metagenome isolate pre3_saliva, whole genome shotgun sequencing... | isolation source: mouth | host: Homo sapiens | place: USA: California | reverse complement strand
TACAATAGAGGTGAACTGAACACACCTAAAAGAATAAGGGTAGTGTAAAGCTATCAAACTTCTTAGAAAATTTTTAAATATTTTTAAAGATTTTAGAACCCTACGACTTTAGTCGTGGGAGGTTCAGTATATTAGTAAAACTCACGATACGGCATTTAATATTGCTATGGAAGAATATTGCTTTAAAAAATTAAAGGATGAAGATGAAATATTTTTACTTTGGATAAATGAACCTTCAATAATTGTCGGGAAATATCAGAATACTATTGAGGAAATTAATACGGAATATACGAGAGAAAAAGGGATTCATGTAATTCGTAGAATTTCTGGTGGAGGAGCAGTTTATCACGATTTGAATAATTTGAATTATACGATTATTTCTAACAGAGATAAAAATCAGGAAGGATTCAATTTTAAAGAATTTTCAAAACCAATAATTGAAACATTGGCAGAATTAGGAGTAAAAGCTGAGTTTACTGGAAGAAATGATTTGGAAATTGATGGACAAAAATTTTGTGGAAATGCACAGGCTTACATAAAAGATAGAGTGATGCATCATGGTTGTCTTTTATTTAATGTTGATTTTAGTGCTTTGGGAGATGCTTTGAAAGTTTCCAAAGATAAAATTGAGTCAAAAGGTGTAAAATCTGTTAGAAGTAGAGTTACAAATATATTGCCTCATTTGAAAACTCCGATCACAGTTGAAGAATTTGGTGATAAAATTATGGAATATATGAAAAAACAGTATCCAGATATGAAAGAATATGTTTTCAGTAAGGAAGAGTTGGATTATATTGCAAAAAGAGCTGAAATTAAAAGAAGCTGGGAATGGAATTACGGAGAGTCGCCAGAATTTAATATAACTCGAGGTAAAAGATTTAAAAATGGACGAATTCAAATATTTGCAGATGTTGAAAATTCGAAGATAAAAAGTATTAAATTTTATGGAGATTTCTTTGGAATGAATGAGGATTTAACAGAATTGGAAAATCTTTTAGTGGGAGCAAAATATACGCCAGAAGCGATAAGAGAACGTTTAAAAGAAGTAAATATTGGTGAGTATTTTTCGAAATTTACTTTAGATGAAGTTGTGGAAGCAATTGTGGAATAAGATTTTTAAATTTTACATAGTAAAAACGATATTTCTTAACTTTAAGTTATTGTTTTTACTATGTTTTTTAGTGAAGTAATCAATTACATGATACACTTCGATTAAAAAAATATAATGTATCAAGTAATTTTACTTGACAACTACGAGAAAATAATATATAATTAACGAATATGAGAGCCTTTCCCACAAAGGACCGTTATCCGAAAAGATAAAAGAAATAAATTTAGGAGGATAAAATAGTGAATAGATACACTGTAATGCAAAAAAAAGAAGAAGTTGTAAGAAACTGGTATGAAATAGATGCAGAAGGAAAAATATTAGGAAAATTAGCGGCTGAAATCGCTGTTAAATTAATGGGTAAACATAAAGTTAGTTACACACCACATGTTGACGGTGGAGATTTTGTTGTAGTAACAAACGCTGAAAAAATCGCAGTTACTGGGAACAAATTATTAGCTAAAAAATACTACAGACATAGTGGATATCCAGGAGGATTAAAAACTAGATCATTAGAAGAAATGTTAGCAAAACAACCTACTGAAGTAATCAGAAAAGCTGTTGAAAGAATGTTACCTAAAAATAAATTAGGTAGCCAAATGATCGGTAGATTAAAAATTTATGTTGGAAATGAGCATACACATGCAGCTCAAAAACCAGAAAGAATAGAGTTATAGGAGGTAAGATTTCGTGGCAGAAAGAATTCAATATTTAGGAACTGGAAGAAGAAAAACTTCAGTAGCAAGAGTAAGATTAATCCCAGGTGAAACTGGAGTAGTAATAAATGGAAAAGAAATGAGAGATTATTTTGGTGGAAGAGAATTATTAGCTAAAATAGTTGAACAACCTTTAGAATTAACAGAAACTTTAAATAAATATGGAGTAAGAGTTAATGTAAACGGTGGAGGAAATACAGGTCAAGCAGGAGCTATTAGACACGGTGTTTCAAGAGCATTATTAGAAGCTGATGCTGAATTAAGAGGAGCTTTAAAAGAAGCAGGATTCTTAACTAGGGATTCAAGAATGGTTGAAAGAAAAAAATATGGGAAAAAGAAAGCCAGAAGAAGTCCTCAATTTTCAAAAAGATAATTGTATTATTTTATATACCCTTGGAAATCAATGTTTCCGAGGGTTTTTATTTTGGGAAGAAATGTGATATGAACCATTTTCTAGGCTAACAATAAATCCAGTAGAAAACTTGTATTACGAAATTTAAATAAATGGTAAAATTAAGATTGGATTTTCTAGTTTTTTATTAATTTTTTAGATAAAAAATATTTTTGGGTAAATTATTTCAATAGTTTCAAAAAATTATCGTAAGTAAAATATATTTTATGATCATGTTATCAAAAAAATATAAAAAGACACAAAAATTTCATAATTAAAACATAATTTTGTCAAAATTAAATGGTACTATATATTTGTTCGAGAGGAACGCTAAAAAATAAAAGAAGATATACTATGAAATTTAATTTGTAGTATCAGAAGAATATGGAGGAAAAAATTATGAAAAATATTAGTAAAAAAGGAATTATGGGAATGGCTTTATTAGCATCATTATCAGTATTTGCAGGGACGACAACGTTGAAGGAGAATAAAAATAAGATTCCAGTACAAAATGAGCAATGTCCAGAACCACCGAAAGATGCGAATGGAAATCCACTAAAACCAGATGAAACAAAAATGAAGGCAGAATTTGAGCAAAGAGCAAAAAGAATAGAAGAGTTGAAAACAAAATTGAAAACAGGAAATTTGACATCAAGTGAATCAGAAGAAATAATTGAGATTTTAAGTAGAAAAGGTAGACCGCATAAGGACTGTAAACCACCAAAAGATGGGGAAAGACCTGAAAGAAGATTTGATAAAGAACCACCGAAAGATGTGAATGGAAATCCAATAAAACCAGATGAAACAAAAATGAAAGCAGAATTTGAAAAAAGAGAAAAAAGAGTAGAAGAATTAAAAACAAAATTGAAAACAGGAAAATTAACAGCTAATGAAAGAGAAGAATTAGTAGAAATTTTAGATAGAATTGGAAAAAGAGGACCTAGAAGACCAGAAGGAAATCCGCCTCAAATCGAAAATCAAAAGTAGTAGAAAAGTTATTAATGATTTGTTAAATAAATTTTTGTAGAATTGTTTTGAAATATAAAATATGGAAATATGCTTGTTTAGTAGAGTGATTAAAATCTTTACAAACAGGTATATTTTTTATTTTTGACTACATTTTGACAAGATTTTCATATAGAAAAAATGAATTTTATGTGATAAAATACGATTGATTTCAAGATTATGGGAATGTTGAAAATGATATTTTGGGAGGAGTTTTGAGATGATAAGAAAGGCAAAAAAATTTTATGAAGGTTATAAAAAAACAAAAATTACGTTGGAACAATTGAAAAAGGCAAATAATTTAAAAGGGAATTTAGGAGAAATTGGGAATAAATTTGCTTTGTTGGTTAGAATGATGAGAGCAAATTTGAAGGGAGAATTTGAGATTTCTACGGCTGATAAGTTAAAAATTGTTGGAGCAATTGTGTATGTGATTACGACGATTGATGCTGTGCCTGATCTTATACCAGTTTTAGGATTTGGAGATGATATTGGAGTGGTAGCTTATGTTATTGGGAAGTTGGGGAAATTGATTAAGGAATATGAGGAATTTGAGCGAGTTAGAAGGAATGAAGAAAAAGATAAAAATGTTGATTTCGATAATTTGAAAGTTGTGAATGAAATTTAGTGGAATTTATAATTTGATGGAATTAATTAAATAAAAAATGTGAAAAAGGAGGGGAAAATGAAAAAAGAAATGTTTTTGAAGCAATTTCCGAAAGAATCAGAGTATTTGGCAAGTAAGATTTTTAATGCATATGAAATGGCTAGTGAGTATGAAATAATAAGTTTTACTGAGGAATTTTATACGCCAAATTTTTGGAAGAAATTTCAGAAGAAAATGAATGGACTGAATGTAATTACTAATGGAATTTTTGAGGATAGCGATAGGAGACAAATTGCGTTTGTGCCAGATAGTTTTATGACTGAAGATGTTGAAAATTTTAAGATTTTGGATTTTCCGTGTAAATTGATAAAAATATCAATAAATTCAAAATTTAAGGAATATCAGCATAAAGATTTTCTTGGAAGCTTGATGGGACTTAATATAAAGCGGGAATTGATGGGAGATTTGATTCTTGAAAATGGGATTGGTTATATTCCTGTTTCTAGCAAGATTGTGGATATAATTTCGGTGGAGTTGAAACAGATTGGGAGAGCTCCGTGTGAAATTGAAATTGTGGAAGTTGAAAAACTTGAAGAGTTACCAAGCTATAATTATGATGATAAATTGATTACAGTTCCATCGAAGAGGCTTGATAGTATTGTTTCAGCAATAACGAATTTATCCAGAAATAAGGTTGTGGAGCCGATTGAAAAAGGAAAAGTTCTGGTTGATTATGCAGAAGAAAAGGATAAATCTAAAATGATTGAGATTGGGAGTTTAATTACGATTAGAGGATTTGGAAAGTATAAGTTATTTTCAGACAAAGGAGAGACGAAGAAGGGGAAGGAAAGATTGTTGGTGAAAAAATATATTTAGTAGAAGTTGCTCATGAAGGGTGAGAGTGAAAACATAGAATATTTAAGATGAGAGAAATATGATTTTGACTTGATAAATTTGGAATATTTTAATAGAAAATAAAAATTGAAAAATAAAAATTGAAAAATAAAAATTAGGAATCAAGAAAAGGAGTAGGAAATATGAAAGATGTAACACCAAAAAGTAATTTAGAATTGATTTTAAAAGCGATAGGATTTGCAGTAGCAGTTGTTGCGATAATTGCGTTATTGAAGGTGGCGTTTTATGCGTTTATGTCTGTGGCGGGATGGATCATTCCGTTGGCGATTATATATTTTTTAGTTGTGAAATTTTCGGATAGAGATTAATGAAAACAAATAAATATTGATGGTGAAAATAGTAAAAATGATAAAAAGAATAAAAAATGAAATAGCAAAAATGGGAAAGGAGAAAAACTGAATAACAGAATCAAAAGATTTGTGAAAAGTTTTGTAAAAATTGATGGAAAGAAAAGACATTGCAAAAGAGTATAAATGGAATTTGAATGATATTTATGAAAATTATGAAAAATGGAATGAAGATTTTGAGAAAATGAAGGAAATTGAGAAAGAGTTGGTTGGATATAAAGGGAATTTTGGGAAGGAAGAAAATTTATTGAAATTTTTGAAGAAGCAAGAGGAATTGGATAAAATTTCATATAAATTGTATAGATATCCGCAATTGGCACGAGATTTGAATTCATTGGATAAAGAGGCAACAGAAAATTTACAAAAGATACAATTTTTGTTTGCAGAAATATCGACAGGGCTTTCGTGGGTTAATTCTGAATTAATTGAAAATAGAGAAAATATTGAAAAATGGATTCAAAAAGAGGAGTTTTCAGATTATAGATTTGGATTGGAAAATTTATTTAGATTGCAAAGTCATGTTTTGGATGAGGAAAAAAGTAAATTGCTTTCGTATTTTAGCTCATATTTTTCAACTCCAAGAACAATTTATTCAGAAATTACAGTTAGTGATGTTCAATGGCCAGAAGTAGAATTGTCGTCGGGAGAGAAAATCGAGGCAACAGCTGCTAATTATGGGAAACAGGTTCATGTGAATAGAAATCAAGAAGATAGAAAATTAATGTTTGAAAGTCATTATGGTGTTTACAATAGAAGAAAAAATACAATTGCGGCTGTGTATAATTCAATTTTGCAAAAAAATATTGCAAAAACAAAGGCTTATAAATATGATTCATTTTTATTGAGTGCTTTGGAAGAGGATAATATTCCTGAGAGTATTTATTTGAATTTGATTAATACTGCGAAAGAAAATACTGCACCATTGAAAAGATATATAAATTTGAGAAAGAAAGTTTTAGGATTGAAAGAATATCATAATTATGATGGTTCGATAAATTTGATTGAATTTGATAAGGAATATGAGTATAATGATGCGAAAAATATTGTTTTGAATTCAGTTAAACCTTTAGGGGCAGATTATGTTTCTAAAATGGAAAAGGCGATATCTGAAGGTTGGTTAGATGTATTTGAGACAAAAGGAAAAAGACCAGGAGCTTATTCAGCGGGAGTTTACGGGGTTCATCCGTATATGCTTTTGAATTATAATAAGACGCTTGATAGTGTGTTTACGTTGGCACATGAGTTGGGGCACACTTTGCATACGCTTTATTCTCAAGAAAATCAACCATTTTCAATGTCAGATTATACAATTTTTGTAGCAGAAGTTGCATCGACATTTAATGAGAGATTATTGCTAGATTATATGTTGGAAAAAACGAGTGATCCTGCAGAGAAAATCGCTTTATTAGAGCAAGAAATTGGAAATATTACAGGAACATTCTATTTCCAAGCATTGTTGGCTGATTATGAATATCAGGTACATAAATTAGCAGAGACAGGACAACCTATAACAGCTGACGTTTTGAGCAAGATAACAGAAGATTTGTTTGATGCTTATTATGGTGATGGAATTGAAAAAGATGAATTATTGAATATTTTTTGGGCGAGGGTGCCACATTTCTTTAATTCTCCGTTTTATGTGTATCAATATGCAACTTGTTTCGCATCTTCGGCAATTTTGTATGACAAAGTTATAAAAAATGAAGATGAAAATGTGAGAAAAGAAGCACTTAAAAAATATATTGAATTATTGAGTTCAGGTGGTAGTGATTTTCCGATGAATCAATTGAAGAAAGCAGGAGTGGATTTAGCTGAAAAATCTACTATTGAAGCAGTTTCTAAACAATTGGATAGTTTGTTGGATAAATTGGAAGAAGAATTAGAAAAAATTGGGAAATAGTAAGAATAGATAAAGTAAAAATCTTAATTTGATTTTAAAATAAATTTATTTGATAATTTCTATGTTTCAAGAAGTGTTTCAAAAAAATTATAAATTTTTTAAATTTTTGACAAGATATAATATTATATAAATTGTTATTTTTTCTCTATTATGCTATAATAACACATGTTATATAAACAAAATATTTTATAATCAAAGTATTTTGTTTATAAAGAACTAATAGGAGGAAAAATATGAATAAATTTATAAATGAAAATTTGTTAAAAATGAATACAGAAGAATTTTTGTCAAATATAAAAAAAGCATTTAATGAAGTTTTTTCGAATGGAAATATAGAAAAAATAAATTTGATGAAATATTTATCAGAGGAGAAGTGGAAAAATATTAAAAAGTGTGGACTTTTATTACCATTTCTTCCAGAAAAATTTGGAGGAAGAAAAAATAATCAGTTTGAAATTCAGGAAGTACTTAGAATAGCTGGAAATTATGGTGTTCCAATTACACTGAGAACAGGAATCGAAGGAGCCTTGGTATTACAGCCACTTGTTGAATATGGAAATCAAGAGCAAATTGAAAAGGGCCTAGAAATGATATTTAATGGAGAAGGTGGAGGTCTTGGAATTACAGAGCCTAACACATCTGGATCTGCAATAGCAAAGGAAATGCAGTCATATTATAAGTACATAGATGAAAATACGATTCATGTTAAGGCTGATAAATATTGGCAAGGAAACTCACAAAGTGATTTTTTACTAGTTGCCGCTAAAGAAAAAAAGAATGAAAAAATTTCTAAAATAATTAGTTTGATATTAGTTCCTAGAGAGTATATAACTTATGATGTTTTAAATTCAGAAGGTTTAAAAGCTGTAAGATATGCAGTAAATCACATTGATGCCGATATTCCTGCAAAAAATGTTATTAAATTTTCAGAAAACAAAGCAAATTGTCTCAGAGAATTTCAAAATATTTTCATAAGAAGCCGTTTACAGCTAGTAGGAATGACGCATGGAATTATGGAGTTTATTATGAAGAATATAATAAACTTTGCTAGAAAAGAAATAGATTTTGTTCAAAATGAATTGAATGAAATAAAAAATACATATGAAATATCAAAAATTATGTACAATTATACTTGCAATAATATTTCACCAGAAAAATTTGTTGCCGATAAATTGATGGAAGCAAATATTCTAAAAACACTTGCTACAGAATATACTTATAAAGCAGCTCAAATCGCTCAAAAACTTTTAGGAGCAAAAGGTTTTGAAACTGGACATCCAATGAGTAATGTAGCTATTGATTTTAGACCGTTTACAATTTTTGAAGGTCCAAATGATATGCTTTATGCAGAAATTTATGATCAATTTTCTAGAGCTACAACTTCTGAAAAGAAAGATGGGATACGAATAAATAAAAATTCCACAATTTATGAAAGATTTCTTTCTGATAAAAGGTTCAAGAAATTTGAGAACACTTTTATAAATAATATTATCAATGAATCTAATGAGCTAATAAAATTTCTAAAAAATCATACATTAAATGAGATAGATCAAGTAAAAAAAGTTTTTGTTGGAAAAATATTGGCAAGATTGTTTCTTTTGATTCAATCTGAATCAGACAATGTGATAAAATTTTTGATGAGAGATATAAGAAAAGATATAATAGATTTTGAATATAATGAGTAAAAAAATATGGGGCTGTCTTAAAATTTTAATCATTTTGAGATAGCCCCTTAAAATAGATTATTATTTTTTCTTATCTTGTATTTTTTGTAAAATAACTTTTATTGATTCTCCTAAATCATTAATTTCAGATAATTCCTCATCAGAAATCCATTTTGAAACATCTGCATTCAAATAACCTAATGATTCCAATGCTAATTTCAAGTCTTCCTTCATTAAAATTAATTTTGTATTATTAACAGATTCTGTTGTTGAAATTATTAATTTACCATTTGCAATACTGCTATTTTCGTTGTCAATTTCAATTATATTTAATTTTTTAACTTTATCTTTTAAATCTAAAATTATTTTTTGTGCCTTTTTCACTCCTAATCCAGGAACTCTTGTAAATATTTTAGCTTCATCGCCAGTCACGATATCAATTACTTCTCTTGTATTAAATGTTGATAATATTGCAATTGCTAATTTAGGTCCTACACCACTTATACTTATCAATGCTTTAAATAATTCTCTCTCATTTTCAGTCTTAAATCCATAAAATGAAATATCATCTTCTTTCACATTTGTATGAATGTAAATTTTTTCTTTTTGTCCAATTTCTTCTAGTTTTTCAAAAGTTTTTAAAGAAATGTATATTTTATAAGCTAACCCATTGATATCCAATGCAATATAATCTACTTTTTTTACTTTTAATTCTCCAAATATATATTCAAACATTTTTGCCTTTCTACAATTTAATCAAATTTACTTTTTTTATATTTTTTCCTAAAAACATTGTTCCAACTTCTTTAAATTTATCTTCTCCATCAGTAACATAATATTCCACTTCATTACCTTTTTCTGCGTCATTTTCCAACAAATGATTTTCTTCTAGAATTTTTTCCAAATCTAAAGCAGTTTCTTTCGCTGGATCGACAATATTTATTTCAGGATAAATTTTAGAAATTACATCTTTTAGCAATGGATAATGTGTACATCCTAAAATCAATGAATCTATTTTTCCATCAAACTCATCTAAATAAGTTTTCACAATTTGGTTCATTAATTTCCCTTCTAAAATTCCTTCTTCCACAGCTGGAACAAATAACGGACACGCTTTTGAAAAAACTTCTATCTCATTATCTTTTTTCTTGATTTCTTCTTCATATTTTTTAGAATTTATTGTTGCTTTAGTACCGATAACTCCAATTTTTTTATTTTTTGTAGTGTATAAAGCTGTTTTTACTCCTGCATCAATCACTCCTATAATTGGCGTTTTAAAAGTATCGTTAAGTTCATCTAATGCAAGAGAAGTAGCTGTATTACAAGCCACCACTATTGCACTTACTTTTTTTTCAAGCAAAAACTCTACTATCTGTTTTGAATATCTTATTATTAAATCTTTTGTCTTTTCACCATAAGGAACTCTAGCCGTATCACCTAAATAATAAATTTTCTCATTTGGTAATACTTTTCTAATTTCTTTTAAAACTGTTAAGCCACCTACTCCTGAATCAAAAACTCCTATAGACATATCCTTTTGCCTTTCTTTAAAAATATTTTATCTCATTATTAAATCTCCACTAACTTCGATTTTCCCATCTGTAGCAGTGTATTTCCCTACAACTTTTCCTCTACTATCTCTATTTACTCCATCTTGTAAAGTAACACTATAAGTCAAATTAGGTTTTTCTGTAGCTGTTATTTCAATATCTTGTGTCGGATATAAATTATATTTTTCATTTCCTATTTTAACGACGGCAACAACATCTCTTTTACTTACAACTCTAATTTTTCTAGGTCCATCTTTGTGATTATTTCCGAATAAAGAACCCAAAAAGTCTTGGATTCCACTTTTCTTTTCTGGATTGTTTGTATTATTATTTGCATTTTTATTGGTATTGTTATTATTTTTTCTTCCATATCCGTTTGCGTAATAGTTATTAATTTCTCTCATTCCAATAGCATTTCTATCTTTAGCTTTATTCGATCCCAAAATAACAGCTATTACTCTATCTCCATCTCTGTCAGCTGTCAAAATAATATTTGATCCCGCTGCATCATGATATCCTGTTTTCAATCCATCTAATCCTGTAACTTTCCCTAAAAGTGTATTTGTAGATGTAAGTTTTGTATCTCCATTACTAATATACGCAACTGAATTTTTAGAAAAATCCAAAAATTCACTATAGTCTTTTACTGTTATAGTCGCTAATTTATACAAATCTTTCGCATTTCCTTGATCCATACAAGAACCTGTATAACTAGGCGGCAACCCATTAGGCGAACAATATCTCAACGAATTTAATCCAAATTGTCTTGCTTTCGAGTTCATTTGTCCAACAAAACTATTCACATCCCCCCCAACATATTCAGCCAATGCATATGCTGCTGAATTTGAAGATTTTACGATTGTTGCTTTTAATAAATCTCTTACAGAGTACTGTTTACCTGCTTTTAATTGAATCCCGTAAGGTATTTTAGAAGCCTTATTCGAAACTGTAACCTGATCATCATATGAAATTTGCCCATTTTTCAATTTATCAAATGTTAAAATCGATGTCATAACTTTTGTTATTGACGCCAAAGGTCTAACTGAATTTGCATTATCTTCTTTTATAATATTCCCATTCTCATCTCCAATTAATAACGCTTTATAATCTGAATAATCCTCTCCTTCCGCGAATGAAAACGCAGACATTGCCAGAAACATTGCTGTTATAAATATTTTTTTTCTATTTTTTTTCATTTTCCCTCTTTTCTTTTTATTCTTACTTCATAATTTACATTTACATTGAAAATCTTACTTACTAGATTTATTTGACAATTCGATAAGAAAATAAAACAGACCTTTTGTAAATTCTCATTATATCTTCAACATTTTTCAAAGAAATTAACAATAATTGAGTCTTTATTAACTATCAATTTATCAAATTTACCTTATAAAAACTTCAACGTATAATTTTAACATTTTTTTTCTTTTTTGAGAACCATTTTTTAAAAAATTTTTGAAAATTTTTCTTTAACTAATAAATCTTCTAGAATTTTTTATATTTTTAATCTTATTTTTATAATTCCGTTAACTTTTTTCACTAACAAAGATAAAAAATACTAAAATAATAATTTATTCTAATAGATATACCGTATAATAATCTTGACCAATAGAAAAAGTGAAAACTTTTTTCTTCATAAACTCCTTTTAAGACCTAGGGTATACGGCTCTAGGTCTTTTTTTATATCACGAATATATACTAACCCTTTATTTATCGACAATACAACAAGTTTTTTTATTTTCATTTTTTCTCCTAATATCTTTTATTTTTATCAATTATGGAATCAATCATACCTAATTTTTGTTATATTTTAAGTAGCGTAGCCCCTCTGTAGCCCCTCTACTTTATCTATACAAATCCAGTAAAATTAACATTTGTAACAAAAGAATTTGTTTTTTTAGCCCTTGGGTAGCCCCTTTTTCTTTATAGCATAAATATAATATATTAAAATAATATATCTGATAAATAAAAGAAGATTATTGTAGTATTTTCTGACTCTCAATAATCTCTTTTTTATCATAATTTTTTAATAGCTATAAACTGTTTCTATCTCCAAAATTATCCAAAATTTCCATTGTATCTTTTACCGTTTCTATATTATTTTGAATATAGTATTTTTGTGTTATTTCTATTTTTGTATGTCCCATTACATCTTTTATGATACTCTCATTTATATTTTTTCTTGACATTAATGTTGCCAATGTTCTTCTAGTATCATGTGGTTTGTTATTCATTCCTAATTCTTTCATAATCTTATAAAATTTCTCTCTCAAATAATTTTCTCGTATTGGTTTACCTTTTCTTTTTTGGGCAAGAATTTTCCAATTTCTATTATCAAGTAAATAATCTGTCTTACTATCATTAAATCGATTCTTGACTAATTCATATATTTGGCTAACAATTGGTACTTTCCTATTTTTACCTTTAACCGTTTTATTTCCTCCTTTAATTTTTCTATTTTCCAAATCTACATTTTCTTTTTTTATACTGACAATTTCTCCAATACGATAACCTGTATAAATCATTATCAAAATAACATCAATCCAATCATAAAGTTTTACATACTTCCATAATTTTTTTATTTCCTCATCAGTAAATATACTAATATCTTTTGGCTCTCGTTTTCCGTCAACGATTACATTTTTAGCTTTATTCAGATTAATATATTCCATTCTTATTGCAAAATTATAAAGTTGTACCAAGAATGATTTTGTCTTTTTTTTTGTATCATACGCACAATCCAGATTATTAATAAAATTTTCTAATTGTGGAACTCTAATATCTTTGAATCGTTCTCTGTGTAAAGGTTTACATCTTTTAAAATCAAAAATATAACCTTTCATTGTATTAATAGATATCATTTTTTTAGATAATTTTGATTTTTGCTGTTTATAAAATAAGTCAAATATATTTTTTAGAGTCATACATTCTGTATCTAAATCCCAAGGATTAGTATTGTATTCTTCTAATATACGTTCTGCTTCCTCTCTTGTTTTTATATTGCTTTTTAGAACTTTTCTTTTAGTTTTACCTTTAATTGTTTCGTGTACTCTAACTCTATAAGTTCCATTTCCTCGTTTTTCAATTCCACCTTTTCCATTTGTTCTCTTTTTATTCATAATTTTATCTCCTTCTATTTTATTTTTTGGAAAAAGTATGATAAAATAAAAGTCCCTACGAGTAATTTTATAGATTCTAATTCTATAAGATTGCTCCTTTTATTTATATCAATACTCTCCTTCATATTCAATCCTTTCAAAAATCATTTTGTTAAGTTGCTTTTCTTGTTTTTTAATCTATATTTCCATAGTGGACATTTAGTATAAGGACATATTTTGACCTTTTCAATATCTTCACTACAACACTCGAAACAAAACTCTTCAATAACTTGTTTTTCTTCTGATTTAACATTCATAACGATTTCCTTTCTTATATCTCGTCTTAAAAATTTTCACAACTCACAACTATTATTATAATAATTTTTAATACAGAAAACTTTTAAGGTTGAAACTAAGTTTCAATTTATAGTAACATCATCTTTTACCTACTAATTTACCACCCCAAACATACAAATGTTTTCTCCTCAAACTTTTAAAATACACATATAAAACTGTTTCGTCTACATTAATTAAGTTCTCCAATCTTTTCTTTTTTGATGTTGTTAAATAAGAAATTGTTCTCTCTAATTTATGAGTTTTCGTTCCACCTACTTTTTTTAATTCTGTATTCAATCCTTCCATATCTTTTAACTTACTCCATTCAAGGCTAATTTTTTCTCTCAATCCTTTGACTTTTATTTCCCTCAAATGTTTGTAAGCTCCTTTTATTGTAAATAAAATAATATGTAAATGTGGTAGGAAAATATTTCTTTCTGAAATATAAGTGAGTTCTGTTACTTTTAAATAACCTCTCACAATTTTTTTAAAAATATTCATATTCAATAATTTCTTAAATTTTTTATCATTATCTTCCATTTCTATTTTTACCTTTTCAACATTAATTTCTGTATTCTTACCATTTAAAGTTAGACAAAACATCAAATACTTATCATTGAAGCCCTTTATTCTATTTAATATTTCAAAATACTTCCTTCCTTTAATTTTGTTGTTACAATAAGGACAATAATTTCTCTTACACCTAAGTCTCTTAACAAATTTAATTCCTTTATCTTGACACTCCATAAAATATTCTTTACATTTCGAAATGCTCTCAATTGTAGCTCTAGTAATAATATCACTGAATATATCCTTCTTATATTTTTCTATACATTCATCATAAAGTTTTTCTGTTCTTTTCCTATTTAAAACATTATCATAAAACCCTACTGAATCTACATTGGTATCTTCATAACTCGTTCTCATCTTTCCTCCTTTAATTTTATTTAAACAAATGATAAGATAAAAATTATTATAATTAAATTTCTACCTCTATAACAATCTTAGTTTAATTTTGTCTGTTAGTTTTTATTTTCTATTTTTCTCCTTCCTTTTCTTTACTAATTAATAATAGTAAGAACTTAATTATAAAAACTTGACTTAAAAATTTTAAAATTGTATAATATCTATCGACTGATAATCAAAAATATTATAATTCACACAAAAGACTATCCGTTGACGGATACATAATAGCATATATATTTTTGATTGTCAAGAAAATATTTAAGGTGGAAGAAAAATGATGAATTATAAAACAGATTTCAATAAAATTTTAAAAAATTTGAGAAAAGAAAGAGAAATAACGCAAAGAGAATTATCAAAAGAAACAGGAATCTCGCTTTCAATGATTACTAAATATGAACAGGGAATAAATACCCCAAGTATACAAAATTTAAGGATTCTATCTGACTTTTTTAAAGTTCCTATTAGAACATTTTTAGTCGAAGAAGTAGAACCATTAAGTCATCTAAAAATAAGTAAATACGAAACAATTGATATTGATAATTATGATTTTAGTAGTAACGATGAAAAATTTAAAAATATTTCAAATGGTAAAGAGTATATTTATCATCTTCTAAAATTTTTAGAATGTGTAGGATTTGAGATTCTTATTGATGAAAGGAAAAATATATTTAATATTAGAAGTGAAGACCCTAAATATCCATTGAATGTTTTTTGGTCGATTAATATGCTTCAATTTCAAATACAGTTTTTGAGAAGTATTGTTATTGATTATTCATATCAATTTTTCAAAGAGATAGATGAACATATGGAAAAAAAGAATTTAAAAGAATAATTTGAATAAGGTGATACAAATAAAACTTTTATTCACTTTTTTATTAATTTAGAGCAATTATTTTTATTCAAAAAGATAAAATATTTTGTAATATAGATGTGTTTATATATAAAATATTTGATTAATATTTTTTTGTAAGAATATAAATTTTAGTTCTATGAATATTTATTTTATAATTATAATAGCAACGGAAATTGGAGGAGTATTATGGAAGAAAATATTAAAGAATCGAATAATAAACTTTTGGGAAGTATCATAAGAGATTACAGAAAAAGAAAGAATCTAACTTTAGAAAATCTTGCTAAACAAATGGATATAACACAGTTGAGTATACAAAAATATGAAGTAGGACAAAGAACGATACCATTTAATACTTTAGTTAATTTTTTTCAAATACTCGATATTCCTTTAGAGAAATTACAAATTTTTTTTAAAAAGAAAGAAAAATCGAAAATAAGAGAAACTTTAGAGACTCTATCAACAAATAATGATAAATTTAATAGAATTGAATACTCCATTGATTATTTAGAAAAGTTAGGTTTCACTTTTGATATAGTGGACTTAATGAATACAGAAGAAAAAGAAATGACTGTAAAGGAAGATTATATTGAAAATCCTAAAATAATCGTTGTAATGAGTCCTAATAGAAAAATAACATACCATATTGGAATTAGAGATTTTCTTTCATTTATGAATCTTCAATCAAAAAATAATTTAAGTTCTTTTATAAATTATCTTGAGATATACCATTCAGATATAAATGATACAATAAATACGGAAGGTACAGAGAAAAATCAAGAAATTAAAAAATTGTCAGAAGAAACTAAAACTAAAAATTTTAATAGTTCTTATATTCTTGATGAAATTTTTAAAATATTAGAGAGAAAAAATAATAAATAACAATTATTTTTTACATTAAATTGAAATGAAGAAATGATGTATTTATACGGATAACTTATAAAATACAGGGCCTACTCTTTAAATATAGGCCCTTTTAAAATACATTATAGGGTAATTACGCTATTAAAAAGATTTTTCGATAAAATATACCAAAAATTGTTTTTATGCTCTGTAACATTAGAATGTTTTTTAGAGTATCAATTAGAAAAAATATTTATATTAATAGATTTATATATATTTATTTATATAAAATTATAGACATTCTATTTTTTTATTTAATTGGGTGTTACTAAAATTATTATAAAAAATAATAATAATGATACTTCTATTGCTATTAATTTTATTAATGTTTTTTTAAAGTTTAGATATTCCTCCAAACTAAAAATATTATCTTTTTTTATATATAAAAATATGATAATAACACATATTATTATATAAGTTATAAAAAATTCTAACATTCCACCGCCTCCATCTATTTTTTATAATATTCTAAATAATTTTTTTTATCATTTAAAATATCTAAAATATTTAAAAACTCTCTCCACTCCCCCCGTGTCAAATCTATATTTAACACGAGATGGAAATTTATTTTATATTTTTTTTCGTAAAATTCAAAAAAAATTTTATTATCTCTTTTAAATTTTACAAGTCTTAGATTTTTATTAATATATATTATATAATATACATTAAATTTATTTAAAATCTTATATTTCATTTTCTAGATTCCTTTCTTTCAAATATAACTTTTCATATACTATTTTCATTATTGTTTTATATATTATATTATACTATATTTTTTTAACAATTCAACTTTTATAAAAATTTATCTGTATTTTGAAACTGTACTAAGTGAAATTAAGGAAATAGTGGTGTACTTATAGGGATGACTTGTCAAATATGAAATACCCTATTGGTTTACACAAAATTATGGATACACTTGAGACATCAAAAAACATTATGGACATATTAAGCGATTAAAGAGATTTTTCGATAAAATATACCAAAAATTATTTTTACACTCTGTAACATTAAAATGTTTTTTTACCGATTAATATTGAAAAATTAACGGATGGGCCTTTTATCAAACAAAGGCCCAGTATTCTTTATATTTCTGTATTTATATACTTTTCTATCGTTGTAACAAATTCTCTAGCGTCCAAAAAATAATTTGGATATGCTTTTTTCAAATTTTTTAAGTTTTCAACTGATACAGATACAACATTGTTGTTTTCTCCCTTGTATTCCTGTTCGTACATCAAATAATCACGGCTAATATTTTCTTCAAATACAGGAATATATCTTACTGTATTCCCTTTATAATCTAAGATTAGAATCAAATATTCCTTACTTTTTATTCCTTCTAATTCTTTTGTTACAACTCGTAAGCTACTTAAGGTTTTCAAGATGTTAAATTCCTTATCTAAATCACTCAATCTTTTTATTTTATCACTAATTTCATTCATATCCTTTTTAAATTCAATATATTCCATTAATTTACTTGATAATTTGAAAAATTCTCTGTAGTAAGCGTCTCCACCACCTGTTTTCAAAGACTGTTGTTTGATACTATCAATTATCTCAACTGATGTAGCCCATTGATGTTGTAATCGAGTTCTTATTTGTAATTCTATTTGATATCCCTCAAGTTGACTTTCCTTTTTACCTTGATACTTAAAAATTTGATGTATTGACCTGTATCCGTCTTCTTTAGGTTCTAGGATATAGTTTTTCTCTCTGACAAATAAAAAATTATTCTTATCTTTTTGTTTATAAACCTTATTCTTTAAATAATTTGCTACCTCCTCAGTATCTTTAATATTCGGTAGTATTATTCTTGCTCCTGCTAAATCTTGCATTCTACTTAATCTTAACTCTGGAAATCTTTTAAGTTTTCCTATTATTGAAGGCAATCTTTTCAATCTTTGTGAAATAATAATTCTATTTCGATTAGATAATTTTATTTTTTTATTATTTATAATACTTCTTAAACTCCATACAAAACTCTTTATTATTTTTGAATGTTCTGCTCTAAAATCTGATAATTTTTGTAAATCTTCTATTGTATCTGTATTCTCAACAATTCTCTTACTTATTCTATTAAGTTCCTTTTTCGATACTATTTCATCATTAATATAAACCATAGAATCCTCCTTTCTAATTCAAAAAATTATTTTTTTCTTTTATACCTTCTGTACTAAAATTATATATCTTAACTTTTCAAAAAGCAATATATTTTTAAAAAATCTAAAATTTATTTATATCCTTATTATCAAAGTTTTGAATAAAAAAATTTTAAGCTCTTTAATTTTCGATTTTTTATTATCATTGATTTTTTTTAAATTTTTAACTCCAAATATACTCTAAACATGACAATTTTATTTGATTGCCCCATAGTAGTCCCTCAAATTTTCTAAAAGTATCATTTTTATTGATAATTTAATAGATGTCTCAGTTTTTTCTTCATAAACTCCTTTTAAGACCTAGGGTATACGGCTCTAGGTCTTTTTTTATATTATTACCAACTCAATCTATTATCTTTACTAGCTTTCTTGCTCTTTTCCTTATCTTGTCTCTTGATATAATTTTTCTTCTTTTTCCTCATACTTTCACTTAAATAACACTTACTCATGCTTTTTTAAAAGGCGGTTGCCTGTCGGTTGCCTGCAATTCTAAATGTACATTACGCCTTTATTTATAATAGTTTGAATATATATTTTTTTGTATCATTTTTGGATATTTTTTATTTTTATCAATTACAGAATTAATTTTACCTAATTTTTGTTATATTTTAGGTAGCGTAGCCCCTCCGTAGCCCCTCTACTACTCTTATAATTCATCCTCAAAAAAAAATAAAAAAAGTTGTTGACAAAAATAAAATAATAGTGTATAATCATCTATGTAGTTAATAAAGTTAATGTATGCCTTGGTGGCGAAATCGGTAGACGCACAGGACTTAAAATCCTGTGGAAGCAATTCCGTGCCGGTTCAAGTCCGGCCCGAGGCACCATACAAAATTATAAATGTCGCGGGATAGAGCAGCATGGTAGCTCGTCGGGCTCATAACCCGAAGGTCGTTGGTTCAAATCCAGCTCCCGCCACCAAATATGCCTAGATAGCTCAGTTGGCTAGAGCATGCGGTTCATACCCGCAGGGTCGGAAGTTCGAATCTTCTTCTAGGCACCACTTTTAAAAATAAGTTATTGTAAATGAGAGTTTTATACTTTCTTTTTTTTTATAAAAATAAAATAATTGTTGATAAATTATAGTAATTTTTGTAGTTTCAGTAATTATAGAAGGGTATTTTAAAATTTATCTAATGAAAGAGGAAAAAAAATGAAGAAAAATAAAATTTTTTCTTATACAGAGAAGGAATGGAAAGAACTAGCTAAAGAAAAAGATTATGAAACAAGAATGAGAATCATAGGAATTTTGATATTGGGAATAAATTTTCTTATTGAAAAATATTATGGAAATAATGTTGTAAGTCATACGGTATTTTATTTAGTGATGTTAGCATATTTTCCATATTATTCTATAAAATTAAAGATAAAAGCTATGGAGCGAGATGAAAAAAGAAGAAAAATTTATTTGGCAGGTAATGTAGAGAAAAGAAAATCTCTGTTGAAGAAAAGTATTTTATTGATAGTTGTAATAATATTCTATTTTAATTTTTTTTCAAATAACTTATTTCTAAATATAGTTAGAATTGGTTTAATTCGTAAGAAGATTTATAATACAAAAGTTTTTTATTTTAAAGATCAAAAAGTTAAAGATACTGAGTTATTAAAAAATTGGATTTTAGAAGAAACTAGGTTTGAGAAATTATTATTAGATGGTAAAATTGGTGAAATAGATGATTTGCAAAAGGCTGAGGTAATACTAAAAAATCAGGATGGGGATGAAATAACAGTAGTTTCAATAGGTGATTACGTGGAAAAAGATAAAAAAGATTATCCGACGGTTTTTTTTACAGCGATAGTAATAAAAGGAAATTTTGTTTGTAATTTGAAGCCGGATATTCTTTTGGGAAAACTTAAAGATAAAGATTATAATTTTTATACAATTTTGGGAAAATAGAAAATGTAAAAAAGAGGGAGATGAGGATATGAAAGAGAAAATATTTTTGGTAGATTTAGATGGGACGATTATAAATTCGAGTAGAGGGATTTTGAATTCTTTTGATTATGCGTTTGAGAAAATGGGTGTTTTGACGCCATCGAAAGAGATTTTAAAGTCGTTTATTGGTCCTCCTTTGCATGACTCATTTGGATTGTATTTTGAAGGGAAAGATATTCAAAAGGCGGTTGAGGTATTTAGGGAATATTACTCGGAAAAGGGAATGTTTGAAATAGAGGTTTACGAAGGAGTGGAAGAGACGATTAAAACATTAAGTGAATCGTGTAAATATAAATTGTTTGTAGCGACTTCGAAGGACGATAAACATGCAAAAGAAATAATAAAAAATATTGGATTGGATAAATATTTTGAGAAAGTTGTAGGATCTAGCGCTGATGGAACTTTTTCTGAAAAAGTTGATATAATTCGATATATTTTAGATAATGAAATAGAAAATACTGACGAATACGAAATTTTTATGGTTGGTGATACGAAGTTTGATATTATTGGAGCTAATAAAAATGGGATAAATAGTATTGGAGTACTTTATGGATTTGGTTCAGAGGAGGATTTAAGAGAGGCTGGAGCTACGTATATTGTAGAAAAGTTGACGGATATTTTGGAAATTAAATAAGATTGTTTGATATAATAAAAAGATGTATTAAAAGAAAATGTTGAGTTTAATTTTTATTTTTGAAGTGTGAGAATGTCTATAATTTTGTGTAAATTAATAGATGAATTCAGTAAATTCAATACTTTGCTATTCTGTTTACACAAAAATTTTTACATATTCGAAAGTGTCCGTAATTTTATCGGAATAGAGAGTAGAAAATATTTTTTCGTTATATAAGAACGTTAATAATTTGTATAAATTATACAGATTATTGACGTTCTCTTTTTATAATCACATATATTTTTAAATTTTCTTTTTCGTCATCAAATAAGAAACTAAAAGTAAAATTGGGACTGCTGCTAAAATGGCTTTTTCTGATTGATTAATCGTATTCAAAAAATTGACTAAAAAAACACATAAAAGACCTCCTAAAATGAATGAAAGAATCATACCGATATATTTTAGGAAGAAATGTAGACTCTTTTTGTTTTTAGTGTTTGTATAAATATACAAATGTTCCATTGAAGATCTAAAATTCCCAGTACACATTGTTGTTGCCATGACAACTCCATTTGATTTTTTGAATGTTTGGTACTGAATTGCGGCGATAAATGAAACAATAATATTCACATAAAGATCCCATTTTCCTTTAGAGATAAATCCGACAATAAGTAAAATGATAATTTCAATAAATACTCCGATTTGACGCCAATGGAAATAATTTTCGTTTTCAATATTTTTAGGTGCTAATTTTCCTCTTATAACTTCTGAAATGAAGATTCCAGCACCAAAAGCTAGGATAGGAAATAAATAAAAAATAGCTTTTTTAATATTTCTTTCTCCTAAATAAATAGCCAGATAAACAATGTTTCCTGTTTGAGCATTGGCAAGGACTTTTCCACGTACTAAAAATGTATAAGCATCAAGAAGACCTCCGACGATACTTAGTAGAAAAGTTAATCTAAAAGTATCAGACGGCTGCTTATTTCCGTTAAAAATTTTTTTCATAGTTCAGATTCCTTTCTTTTTAATTTTGGTAAGTTAATTATGTTTTGATTTTTATTTTTATTTAAAAAGTCATTTCCATAAATAATGAACAACAACTTATTTTTTGTTTATATAAAAAATCAAGTTTTACCAGATTTTATTTATTTCTACTAAAGTTTTTGAAAATTTATAAGTACATAAAATTTTGTTTTTCAATAAATTAATTATACCAAAAAAGGCTTGTTTTTTAAAGAGTTGTTTTAAGAACTATTATTACAAATGAAAATTTATAAAAAATTAGAAAATAAATGTTTGACAATTTTGGATATAAAGGATATAATACAGAAGGTTAGATAAAGAAATAAACATATATAAAAAGAAATTTCTGGTCTATTCGATACTAACAATATAATTTTTGGGCTTTACTCTTTTTTTAATGGGGTTATCACTTTACAAAAGAGATTCAGGTCAATCACGGCGGCATTAGCTTTGCACGGATTCTGTGCTGTTTTGTGAAAATAACTACCACCTGTAACATTTACAGGCAACCAAAAATTAAGTTAGAACGGTAGATTGGATTTTTTTTATGTAAAAATTTATATAAAAAAAGAGTAGAAATTTTAAATTGAACTTTAAAAATTTTACTCTTAAATTTAAAAATATGTTTGTTTTTAAAAATCAAAAATTATTTTTCATTTTCAAATAAATAAATATAGTCTGAATACCCTTCTTTTTCCAAATCTTCAAATGGAATAAATCTCAAGGCAGCAGAATTCATACAAAATCTCATTCCTGTTTCAGTTGGTTCGTCGTTGAAAATATGTCCTAAATGAATGTCGCTTCTTTTTGTTCTAACTTCGGTACGAGTTCTAGAAAGTTTGTTATCTTCTTTATAAATCATATTTTCTTGATTAATTGTAGCGTCAAAACTTGGCCATCCACAACTTGATTCAAATTTTTGCATTGAAGTGAATAACGGTTCGCCAGAAACAATGTCTACGTAAAGTCCTTTTTCTGTATTATCCCAATATTCGTTTTTGAAGGGTGCTTCAGTTCCTTCGTTTTGTGTCACTTCAAATTGTTCTGGTGTTAATTTTTCTTTTAGTTCTTCGGTAGTGTATTTTTTTTCATAATCTTTTTTCATAAGTCCTCCTAAAATTTGGTAAATTTTGTTAAGTAATATTTAACTTAGTATAACTGATTTTATGCAAACAATATTGTAAATTTATATTTTATAAATTTATATGAACTTTTTTTATTCATACCACAGATAAATCAACACGATACTGATTATTACTAATTTTCGTCAAAAATCCTTTATTACAAAGTGAAGAAATCTCACGAGATAAAGAAGGTCGTGTAATTTCAAATTTTTTTGCAAGTTCAGAAATATTTGGATAAAAAGTGATAATTCCATTTTTTTGATTTTGTTTGACATAGCTAATAATTTTTTCTGTGATAGTTTTGTTTGTAAAATTAAACCAAATTCTTTTTGATAGTAATTGTCCTTTGTTGGAAATTTCATTGATAAAATTTATTAAAAGGGTTTTATCAGTTTGTAAAAGTTCTAAAAAATCATTTTTGTCTAAAAAAAGCAATTTTGTTTTTTCAACAGTGATTAAATCAACGGGAAAAGTGCTTACATCGCCAAAAATAAAGGCAGGAGCGACAATTTGCTGTGAAGGAATGTAATCAATCACAATTGAATCGCCATTCAGCTTTTGCATTTCTCCTTTGCAAAGTCCCTCCAAAATAATAATTATATGATTAATAGTATCACCTCGAAAAAAAACTAATTCGTTTTTAGAATAATCTTTTATTTGATAATGAATTTTACTAAAAATATTCTCAATTTGTTTCTCATTAAATGTTCGAAAAATACCGATATTTTTTAATAAACTATAGAAGTTATTTATCTTCATTTTTTCTCCTTTCATTCAAAAGGAAACAAAATTATTTTGTTTCTCAAAGTAATTATATCATATTTTTTTGTTTAAATGAAAGGTAAAAATACAATTTTTTGATAATTTTAGTAAGTTTGTAGATTTCCTTTTGAAATAGTTCCTTTAATTTTAAAATTATCATCAAAATATGTTAAATCGGCGATAAATCCTTCTTTTATGTATCCGTATCTTTCTTCTACAGAAATAAATTTTGCTGGATAGGAAGTTGCCATTCTTAATGCTTCTTCTAAAGGTTGGTTGACTTTTTGAACTAAATTTTTAACTCCGTCAATCATTACAAGAGCTGATCCGCCAAGTGTTCCTTCGGGAGAAATACATTTACCATTTTGATATAAAACACGATTTCCTTCAAACATAAATTCTTTCATGTCAGTTGTTCCGGCAGGGCTTACGGCATCAGTAATTAGATACAATCGATTTTTCATTATTTTTTTTGCAATTTCGACAGCAGGAAATTCTGAGTGAAAACCATCTACAATTATTCCAGCACTTAATTCGTTATCGTTAAATAGGAAACCGACAAGTCCTGGATTTCTTGATTCTAGTGGACTCATTGCATTATACAAGTGTGTTCCTCCATCGTAGTATTCTTTTTTTTCAAGACATTGGTCATAAGTAGCATTTGAATGTCCCATATTTATTTTGATTCCAGCTTTTCTCAAAGTTTTCAAATGTTCAATTTTCGCTTTTTCAGGTGCAATCGTAATTAATCGAGTGATTTCTTTTCCAGAATCTGCAATTTTTTGTATAATTTCATCTGACAAAATTCTAATGTATTCAGGTCTATGAATTCCTTTTTTTTCAACACTTATGTAAGGCCCTTCAATGTGAAGTCCCAAAACACCGATTTCTTCTGGATTATCGATATTTTTCAAAACTTCTAGAGCGTTAAGAATTTTATTGTCAGGAGAAGTGATTAATGTTGGTAAAAAAGATGTACAACCAAATTTTTTGTTAGTTTCATTCATAATTTTTAATGCGTTTTCAGACGTATCATCATTGAATAATACACCGCCACATCCGTTTAACTGCAAATCAATAAATCCTGGTGACAAAACCATTCCTTGAATGTCGATGATTTCATTGTCAGAAATTTCTTTTTGTGATAATTCATTTTCATTTAAAATTTTTTTTATAGTTTTATCTTCGATGAGAACAGTATTTTTGTTTATAAATTTTTCTCCATCAAAAATTTTCGCATTTTTTATAATCATTTTATTTTCCCCTCACATTATTAATTTTATTTATAAGTCAATAATTCTTCTTTCATTTTTTCTAAATCAATATTTTTTGATTCAATATCTTTAAAATATCTATAAGTTTTTACTTTTAAATCAGAAACGGCGTCTTCATCAACGATTAAAAGAGCTTTTCGATGTAGTTGTAATGCAGAAATAGTCCACATTTGAGTGACGCTGCCTTCAATTCCGTAATAAGCGGCTTGTGATTTTTTGTATCCGTTAATGATAGTCAAAATTTCTTTCGAATCTAAAAGTGTTCCAACTCCAACGGTTAAAGCTAATTTTGGAACTTTTTCAACATCGTGGTCAAAAAATCTAGAATTTGCTAAAATTGTGTCATGTGTAAGTTCTTTACTACGAGTTCGTGAACTTAGCGAAGATCCTGGTTCGTTAAAGGCAATGTGTCCGTCTTCTCCAACTCCGCTTAAAAACAGAGTTATTCCTCCAACTGATTTAATTTTATCTTCGTATCTTTGACATTCGGCTTCCAAATCAGTTGCCATTCCATTTGGAATATTAATATTTTCTGGTTTAATATTGATGAATTTGAAAAAATGTTCGTGCATAAAGTAGTGATAACTTTGTTCGTTATCAGGCGATAAACCTACATATTCATCCATATTAAATGTAATAACATTTTCAAATGAAATAATTCCCTCGTTATATAAATTGATTAATTCTTTGTATGTTTTTAAAGGTGTAGAGCCAGTAGGTAGACCTAAAACAAAAGGTTTTTCAGGAGTTGGCTTGAATTTTAACATTTCTTTTGCAATTCGATAAGCGCTCCATTTTGCTGTTTCGTCGCTATTTTTTAAAATAATAACTCTCATAATTAAATTTCCTTTCTTAGACAAGATAGTCGTTTATTTCCAAAAAGAAATTAAACATTTCCAATTTTAATTATACATTGATTTTATTTTTAGTCAATAGACAAACATTTTTGAAATATTTTTTCAAAAAAGTATAAAATTTCTTGATAAATTATTAAAAAATTTGTATAATGTACAGGTAATTAATAATATAAATGGAAGGAAGAACTAGAATGAAAAAAAGACCAGTAGTTTTAATAATTTTAGACGGTTGGGGAATGAACCACCACAATGACGAAGTTGATGGAGTAAAATTGGCTAATCCAATAAATTTTAACAGATACGTTAAAGAATACCCATTCACTGAATTAAGAGCAGATGGAGAATTCGTAGGATTACCTGAAGGACAATTTGGAAACTCAGAAGTAGGACATACAAATATTGGTGCTGGAAGAGTAGTTTATCAAATGTTACCAAAAATTTCTAAAGCAATTAAAGAAGGAACAATTTTAGAAAACAAAGTATTGTCAGATGTTATGGAAACAACAAAAGCTAATGGAAAAGCATTACATATCACTGGATTGACTTCAGATGGTGGAGTTCACTGCCACATTGACCATTTAATCGGATTAGTTGACATGGCTAAGAAAAAAGGATTAACTGAAATTTACGTTCATGCAATTATGGATGGAAGAGACACTGCGCCTGAAAGTGGAGTTGAATATTTAGCACAATTACAAAAAGCATTAGATGATTTAGGTGCTGGTAAAATTGCAACAATAGTTGGAAGATACTACGCAATGGATAGAGATAATAACTGGGATAGAGTAGAATTAGCTTACAATGCATTGACTTTAGGAGAAGGAAATGTAGCTGCTACAGCTGAAGAAGCTATCAAAAATTCTTATGCAGAAGGAATTACAGATGAATTTGTAAAACCAGCAAAAATTGGTTCAAAAGACAATGGATTAATTAAAGATGGAGACGGTGTAATCTTCGCAAACTTTAGACCTGATAGAGCTAGACAATTAACTAGAACATTTGTTGATCCTGAATTTACAGGATTCACAAGAAAAGTTTATCCTAAAGTTAATTTTGTTACAATGGCTCAATATGATATTACATTTGCTTCACCAGTAGCATATCCACCTGAAGAAATCGTAAATGGATTTGGAGAAGTAGTTTCAAAAGCAGGATTAACTCAAGTAAGAACAGCTGAAACTGAAAAATATGCACACGTTACATTCTTCTTCAATGGTGGTAAAGAAGAACCTTATCCAGGAGAAATCAGATTATTGTCTGACTCACCAAAAGTTGCAACTTATGATTTACAACCTGAAATGAGTGCTTATAAAGTAAAAGAAAGATTAATCGAAGAATTAAACACTGGTAAAGTTGACACAGTTATATTAAACTTCGCAAATCCTGACATGGTTGGACATACAGGAAATGTAGAAGCAGTAATGGCAGCTTGTCAAGCAGTAGATAACTGTACAGGACAAATTGTTAACAAAGTATTGGAATTAGATGGAGCAGTATTAATTACAGCAGACCATGGAAATGCTGATTTATTAGTAAATCCTGAAACTGGAGCACCTCATACAGCTCATACTGTAAACCCAGTTCCATTCATCTTAATTTCAAATGACTTGAAGGATGTTAAATTAAGAACAGATGGTAAATTAGCTGATTTAACACCAACAATGTTAGATTTATTAGGTATTGAAAAACCTGCTGAAATGACTGGAGAAACTTTAATTGTTAAATAATAAATAATTAAAATTGAATAGTTTTAAAAAAGGGTAAGTTTTGCTTATCCTTTTTTATTTGATGAGAATTTAAATTGAATTATGGAAGTATAAAAGTAAAGTAAATCAAGAAAATTATATAAAAATTACTAATTTTAAAAAAATAAAATTTAAGAGTTGTTTAGGATGTTGATTTTTAAAGGTTTTTGAAGATGATTATTTTTTTTGTAAAAAATTTAAAAAAATTTTAAAAAAGTGTTGACAAATTTTTCAAAATGTAGTATAGTATATCTGTAGTTAGCACTATGAGTTAGTGAGTGCTAACAAAAAAAGGAAGGGATACAGAGATGAATGAAAGAGAACAGTTGATTTTAAAAGCTATAATCAAACATTATCTCGAATTTGGTGAAAGTGTAGGGTCAAGAACTTTAGAGAAAAAGTACAATATCGGAGTTTCTTCAGCTACAATTAGAAATACAATGGCTGATTTGGAAGATAAAGGTTTGATTAGCAAAACACATACATCTTCTGGAAGAATTCCTACAAGTGAAGGTTACAGATTATATGTGGAGGAACTTATTAAAATACGAGATATTTCTCAAGAGGAAAAAGCAAAAGTTTTACAAGCGTATAATAAACGAATGAACCAAATAGATATGATATTTGAAGAGACATCGAGGCTACTGTCGAAAATTAGTCAGTATGCGGGAGTTGTGTTGGAGCCAGCTATAAAGCAGGAAGGAATTAAGAAAGTAAAGTTAGTTCATATTAATGATACGACTATTCTTGCTGTAATAGTTATGGATTCGTATTTAACAAAAAACTTGAGTGTGTATCTGGAAACGCCTTTGAATGAAGAAGGGGTTGAAAATATTAATAGGTTTTTGAATGAAAAAATCAGAGAAAAAGAAGTATTTACACTATCTGATTTAGGAGAATTCTTCACAAATACGGAGTTATTCGTACCAGAAGGTTTTCAGGAAGATAAAGGTGTAGATGAAGGCAAATTATTTTTTGAAGGGGGTTCGAATTTATTAGAAGGCAATGTCTCAGATGTGATGAAAATAATTGATCGAGTGAAATTGTTTAATAATCCAAAAGATTTAAGAGCAGTATTTTCACAATTTATTCAAAGAGAGCAATATAAAGATGGTGAAGTAAATGTTATCTTTGGAGAAGATTTGAATATACCTGGCTTGGAAGATTTCTCGTTTGTATTTTCGGTTTACACATTGGGAAATGCTAAAGGTGTTATGGGGGTAATAGGTCCGAAACGGATGGAATATTCTAGAACAGTTGGTTTGGTAGAATATGTTTCAGAGGAAGTGAAACAACTTTTAGAAAAAAATAATAAAGGAGAAGTGAGGTAGACGATGTCAGAGAAAAAAAATGAAAATGAAGAAGTAAAAGATCAATTAAATGCAGAAAATGAAGCAAATGAAACACAAGGAAATGCTGATTCTGCTGCAAAAGAGGAAGTTAAAGAAGAAAATCCTTGCGAAGTAATCGCAAAACTTGAGGCGGACTTGGAAGAATGGAAGAGTTCTTATACAAGAAAATTAGCTGAATTTCAAAACTTCACAAAAAGAAAAGAAAATGAAGTTGCTGAAATGAAAAAATATGCTTCGGAAGGTATTATTACAAAATTATTAGATAATATTGATAATTTAGAAAGAGCTGAACAAGCTTCTGCTGAAACTAAAAACTTTGACGCATTGGTTGAAGGAGTTAATATGATTTTGAGAAATCTGAGAAATCTTTTGACTGAAGAAGGTGTTGAAGAATTGGAAGCAGCGGAAGGTGTGAAATTTAATCCTTATGAACATCAAGCGATGATGACTGAAAATGTGGAAAATTTAGACAATGATGTTATTGTGAAAGTGTTTCAAAAAGGATATAAATTGAAAGGAAAAGTTATTAGACCAGCGATGGTAACAGTTAATAAAAAGTAATTTTGTAAAAGTTATAATTTGAAAATTCAAAAAAATGGATTTAAAAATTGGATTTAAAATAATACTTTTATAAAAAAATTAAATAAATTGAAAATTAAGGAGAATGATATATATGAGTAAAATAATAGGAATAGATTTAGGGACAACAAACAGCTGCGTGGCAGTTATGGAAGGTGGAAACTTTGCGATAATACCAAATAGTGATGGAGGAAGAACTACACCTTCAGTAGTAAATATTAAAGATAATGGAGAAATTATAGTTGGGGAAATTGCTAAAAGACAAGCAATTACAAATCCTGATTCAACAGTAATTTCAATTAAAACACAAATGGGATCAGACTATAAAGTAAATATTCATGGAAAAGATTATACACCACAAGAAATTTCAGCAATGATTTTGAAAAAATTGAAAAAAGATGCTGAAAGCTATTTAGGAGAAACTGTAACAGAAGCAGTAATCACTGTACCAGCTTACTTCACTGATGCTCAAAGACAAGCAACTAAAGATGCTGGAGAAATTGCAGGACTTACAGTAAAAAGAATTATTAATGAACCAACAGCAGCAGCATTATCTTATGGATTAGATAAGAAAAAAGAAGAAAAAGTGTTAGTATTTGACTTAGGTGGAGGTACATTTGACGTATCAGTATTGGAAATTGGAGATGGAGTAGTAGAAGTTATTTCAACTTCAGGAAATAACCACTTAGGTGGAGACAACTTTGACCAAAAAATTATTGACTGGTTAGCTGATGAATTTAAAAAAGAAACTGGAATTGATTTAAGAAATGATAAAATGGCAATTCAAAGATTGAAAGATGCAGCAGAAGATGCCAAGAAAAAATTATCAACTACATTAGAAACACAAATTTCATTACCATTCATTACAATGGATGCAAGTGGACCAAAACATTTGGAAAAGAAATTAACTAGAGCAGCATTTGATGAATTGACAAAAGACTTGGTTGAAGCAACTAAAGGGCCTGTTAAACAAGCGTTAGAAGATGCAAAATTAGATCCAAGTGGAATTGATGAAATCTTATTAGTTGGTGGATCAACAAGAATCCCAGCAGTTCAAGAATGGGTTAAATCATTCTTTGGAAAAGAACCTAATAAATCAATTAACCCTGATGAAGTTGTAGCAGCAGGAGCAGCTATTCAAGGTGGAGTATTAATGGGAGACGTTAAAGATGTATTGTTATTAGATGTAACTCCATTGTCATTAGGAATTGAAACAATGGGTGGAGTATTTACTAAGATCATTGATAGAAATACTACTGTGCCAGTTAAAAAATCACAAGTGTTCTCAACAGCAGCAGATAATCAACCAGCAGTATCAATCGTTGTATTGCAAGGGGAAAGAGCTAGAGCGGCTGACAACCATAAATTAGGAGAATTTAACTTAAACGACATCCCACCTGCACCAAGAGGAGTACCTCAAATCGAAGTAACATTTGATATTGATGCAAATGGTATCGTGCATGTATCTGCTAAAGATTTAGGAACAGGAAAAGAAAACACAGTAACAATTTCTGGTTCATCTAATTTGTCTAAAGAAGATATCGAAAAAATGAAAAAAGATGCTGAAGCAAATGAAGCTGAAGATGCTAAATTTAAAGAATTAGTAGAAGCTAGAAACCAAGCTGACCAATTAGTAATTGCAACTGAAAAAACTATAAAAGAAAACGAATCTAAATTGCAAGGAACTGAAAAAGAAGATATCGAAAAAGCAATCGAAGAATTGAAGAAAGTAAAAGATGGAGACGACATCGAAGCAATCAGAAAAGGAATCGAAGAATTATCGAAAGTATCTCAAGGATTTGCAACTAGAATGTACCAAGAAGCAGCAGCGGCTCAACAACAAGCACAAGGTGGAACTGAAGGAAATGCAGATAATGGTTCTTCTGAAGATGATGTTCAAGATGCAGAAATTGTAGATTAATTGCAAATAAGTAATTTTATAAAATATTTAAGGAAGATATAAAATGCAAAAATAATTATTGAAAATATAAAAAGATATTTAGAAGAAAAAGAAGATCCGAAGTATACACATAAAAATAATAGAAGGAGAACATCTATTAAGTGATAGAGATGAAATAATACTCGAAAATCTTAAACGATATTTAAAAGATAAAAACGATTTTAAACATATAAAAAACGATAGAAAAATAAATAACAGAAGAGAACTTTCGGGTTCTCCTTTGTTTTAGTAGTATTTTAGGTATTCAAAAAATGTAAAGTTTTAAAATAATTTTCTTTTTTGTAAGTATAGATAGTATAATAAAATGTAATTAAAAGATATAAAAATGTAAAATATTATTGTTTTTTCACATAAAATAGTATATACTATGTATATACTGAATGTAGGAGGTTTTTCGAGATGTTACTTATCAAAATTTCAAAATGGGGAAATGGTCAAGGAATAAGAATTCCCAAAAATGTTTTAGAATTGTTAAAATGGAAAAAAGATGATGAATTGGAGATGATTATTGAAAAGGGAAATTTAAAAATCCAAAAAGTTGAAAAAGAAAAAAGGAAAACAATAAAAGAATTGTTTGCTAATTATGATGGAAGTTACGAAAAACAAGAAATTGATTGGGGAGAGCCACAAGGTAAGGAAATATGGTAAAACAAGGAGATATAATAAAAATAAATTTTAATCCACAAAAGGGACACGAACAAGCAGGATATCGTCCAGCTATTGTTGTGAGTAATAATACTTTTAATAGAGTTTCAAAACTTGTTTTTGTCTGTCCAATTACAAATTCAATAGATAATTTTCCACTTCATATAAAGTTAGATACTCGGACAGTTACTACAGGAATCATCTTATGTGAACATCTTAGATCTTTAGATATAGAGGCTAGAGATTATAAAATTGTTGAAAAATTACCGAAAGATATTTTACAGAATGTTATAGATATAATTTTTTCTGAAATTGATATTGAAAATAATTAGATATTTCAGAAAATAAATTAAAAAACAAAAAAAGAGAGAAACTCTTTTTTGAAACATTGAAATAAAAGCAAAATAATGCGAAAGAAAGGAGTACATCTCTGAAAAAAAGGAGGTGTAAGTGGAAAATGGCCAAAAGAGATTATTATGAAGTGCTTGGAGTAGCAAAAAATGCAAGTGAATCAGATATAAAAAAGGCGTATAGAAAAGCGGCGATGAAATATCACCCAGATAAATTTGCTAATTCGTCAGATGCTGAAAAAAAGGATGCGGAAGAAAAATTTAAAGAAATAAATGAGGCTTATGAAATTTTGTCAGATGCACAGAAAAAAGCAGCTTATGATCAATATGGACATGCAGCATTTGAAAATGGTGGAGCTGGAGCTGGTGGCTTCGGTGGAGGCTTTAACGGATTTAGTGGAAATGCACAAGGTTTTGATTTTGAGGATTTAGGAGATATTTTTGGAAGTTTTGGAAGTTTCTTTGGTGGAGGTGGTGGAAGAGGTCGTAGCCAAGGTCCAAGAGTAAAAGAAGGAGAAGACTTGAGATACAATCTTGAGTTAACGCTTGAAGAAATTGCAAAAGGTGTAGAAAAAGAAATCAAGTATAAGAGAGAAGGAAAATGTCATACTTGTCACGGTTCAGGAGCTGAACCAGGTCATAACATGAAAACTTGTCCAAAATGTAATGGTTCTGGACATATTAGAACTCAACAAAGAAGTATTTTTGGAGTGCAAGTTGTAACGCAAGAATGTGATGAATGTCATGGAACAGGGAAAATACCAGAAAAAGCTTGTAGTACTTGTCACGGAACAGGTCTTGAAAAAGAAACTGTTACTAGAAAAGTAAGAATTCCTTCAGGAGTTGAAACAGGACAAAGATTAGTTGTCAGAGATGGAGGAAATGCAGGTGGAAATAACGGTATTTTTGGAGATTTATATATATTTATAACAGTTAAAAAACATGATATTTTCAGAAGAGATGGATTCGATATTCACTGTGAAGTGCCAGTTAAGATGACGACAGCTATTTTAGGTGGAGAAGTAGAAGTGCCAACTCTTGAAGGAAAAACTAAGATAAAAATACCTGAAGGAACACAATCAGGAACAATATTTAGATTGAGAGATAAAGGAATAAAACAACCTTCTAGCGATAGAAGAGGTTCAGAAATAATACAAGTAAAAGTAGAAGTTCCTACTAATTTGACTGAAAAACAAAAAAATATTTTAAAAGAATTTGATGATACTTTAGGAAGTAAAAATTACAAAGAAGGCAAATCATTTAAGGATAAAATAAAAAGATTTTTTCAAAAATTTGAAGGATAAAGAAGAATAAAGAAGTGATAAAAAAGAAAATATTTTCAAAAAAATTCTTGTAAAAATAAAATAGATATGATAAAATATACAAAGTAAAAAAAGGATATTCCGCTTTTATTGTTGCTGCCAACTAGTGTTGGTATAGGTAAAATGAATGTCTAGAGAAGAAGGGAGTGAATTTCTTGAAAGAGAAATTAATCGAATTAGTAGAAAAAGATTATTTGAAATCTGATGTACCTCATTTTAAAGCTGGGGACACAATAGCTGTTCACTATAAAGTAAAAGAGGGGAACAAAGAAAGAATACAGGTTTTTGAAGGTGTAGTAATTAGAGTATCTGGTGGAAGTGTTGCAAAAAACTTCACAGTAAGAAAAGTATCTTCAGGAATTGGTGTTGAAAGAATAATACCTTTAAATTCTCCATTAATCGAAAAAATCGAAGTTAAGAGAATTGGTAAAGTAAGAAGATCAAGATTGTATTACTTAAGAAACTTATCAGGAAAAGCTGCTAGAATTAAAGAAATTAGAAAGTAGCTCAAAGCTAGCGTTTGCTAGCTTTTTTATGTTTTATGGATTTAGTTATTTGTAAGCACAAAAATGTGTTTTTAAATTCTAAATTATGAGTTATTAAAGCTAGATATGTTTTAAAATAAAAAATGAGTTTCGAAATAATGATTAGATTTATAAAAAATTAGAGAGGGATTAAATAAGATGAAAATATTATTATGGGTTATTTTTTATCTGATAACTTCGATATTTCTTTTGTATTTCTTTGTGAGAGAGAAAAAAGTAATAGGATTTATTAGAAAAAAAGAAGATGACGTTTTGAAAAAGTTTCCATTGCAAAGTAATGGGAAAAGTATAACATTGGGAAATATTCTGACATTAGTTGCATTGGTTGTTACTGCCTTATTTTTTGTTTTAGTTGATAAAACTTATGATAAAACGATAGCGATAAAAATATGGGGAGTTTACGGAATATTTATTTTAAATTTAGTGTTTTATGTGATGAAAAAAGAGCATGAGTGGATTTTTTTAGGGAACTTAGTTATGATGCTTCTTGGAAGATTGATGTTTAATATTCTAGATCCAAAATATTATGTTTATTTGGCAATAAATGTGGTTTTATCGTTAATATTAGTTTATTTGTTTAGAAAACCAGCTGAAGAGAAAATTGATGAAAAAACGATTTTAAAGGAAATTGCCGATGCGAAAAGTGAAGATGAGTATTTATTAGATAATTCAATTTCGATGGAAGATAAAATTGAGATTACGAAAGTTAGAAGAAGTTCTTTTGGAAAAGCGGTTACGAGAATTAGTAATTCGTTGTTAGCTGTGATTTTGGTAGGATTAATTCAAGTGTTTTATATTGGGAACTATGTTATTCCATCAGGATCTATGGAGCCAACAATTTTGATAAAAGATAGAGTGTTTGCAAATATGATAAAATATAGATTTACAGCACCGAAAATTGGGCAAATTATTGCATTTAAAGAACCAATGGCTAATACTGTGATGTATACGAAAAGATTGGTTGGAGGACCTGGAGACACTTTGCAAATTGTTAATAAAAGAATTTTGATTAATGATAAAGTTGAAGAAATTTTGAACAGACCTTATAATCAAGAAGGAGTATTGAATAATAATAAGATTTATATTCCTAAAAAAGGTGATAAAGTTAAATTGGATAAAGTTATTGCTATTAATAAAATGTCTGGATATGCAGCTGATAATACATTTGTAGTTTATACTAGATGGGATGATTTTGCTAATGGAACTGAATTTAAAAATTTAACAGGGAAAGAGTTCTTGCAATTGATAGGAACGCAAAAAGGGTATAAAGATATAATTGGTGTAAATGACGGTCCTTATAAAGAAGATGATCCAAAAACAAATACATATTATACTTTTACATTGAAAGTTGAAGGTAGAAATGAAATGGTAATGCCAATTATGGATTTCAAATATGATGATGCGTTATTTACAAAACTTTTAAATGGAGAAACAATTACATTGGATAAAGATTATTATGTGGCTATGGGAGATAACACTGGAAATAGTTTTGATTCGAGATATTTTGGTAATGTTTCAAGATCTAGAATTAAAGGTGAATTATTAGTTAGATGGTGGCCATTGAATAGAATAGGATTATTGTAATGGATAAAGATAAAATGTTAAAATTAGAAATAGAAAAAACAAAAGAAATTGAAAATATTGATTTAATGAGAATATTACAAGAAATGACAACAATTCACAATAATAATTTTCACAATAAAGTTAACGAAAATTATTTTAAAGAAATCTTTTTAAGTAAGCAGTATGATTTATACTGCTTATTTAATATTAGAGACAAATCAGATGGAAAAAATTATGAAATTAAAAAAATAACTGAAAAAATGGGAAAAAATGAAAATATTTCTTTTGGATATATTGTATTTTATGATACAATATATAGTCTGGATTTATTTGAAATAGCAATTGATGGTCAATATCAAGGAAAAGGATTTGGGAATAAGCTTCTTGAAAAATCTTTAGAAATGATATTATCTGATGAAAAATATAAAGATCGAGACAAAGAAGAAATGAAAATATTTTTAGAAGTAAATCAAAAAAATTTGAATGCAATAAAATTGTATAAAAAAAATAATTTTGAGGAAATTTCGGTTAGAAAGAATTATTATGGATTAAATGAGGATGCTCTTATAATGGTAAAGAGTTTAAAGAAATGATGTGAAACTGAGAGGGAGGAAAATGTTACAAAAAAGTATATTAGGAGAGATCAAAAAGAAAATCACGCCAAGCATTTATACGATTGGGAAAGAATACTATGATAAGAGATTGGGGAATTTAACAGCACTTTTTGCTGATGGAAATGTGATGACAGTCGAAGGTGAGTATAAGGAAAATCATGTTTATAAGACTTCTTTGACATTTGCTCAAGAGAAAGTGGAATTTTTGGAAGCTGATTGTGATTGTATGTTTTTTCAGAAAAGTAAGAAGAATTTATGTAAGCATATAATTGCGTTGGGATTTATGTCTGATAAATCGAAGAAAGTGTCTGAGATTATTGGGACAAATGAGGCTGAAATGTTGTTTGAAGATGAATTTGAAGAGGATAACAAAAATGATAAAATCATTGAAGAGCCTAAAAAAGTAGAGAAAAAAGCAAGTAAAGAAGTTAAGGATAAGAAAGAAAATTTAACTTTAAAAAAAGCTGAAGAGAAAGAAATTGAAAAAGAAGGAAAATCTGCTCAAAAAGAAATTTCTGAAAAGGATTTTGAGCTTGAAGATGAGGAAAAAGAATATAATTTAGACGATTTGATTGATAGAATTGATGAAATTAGAATGAATCAAAAAGAGCTTGAAAAAACTGAAAAAGAAGAAATGCAGGAATTAAGACTTGAAGTTGAGATTGATGAAGGGAGTTATAGTGATTATAAATATGGTTATGGATATGATGATGACTATAATCCTGGATATGTATTGAGACTGAAAACAGGTTTTTCGAAAACATATTATATAAAAGATATTTTGAAATTTGTGAATGCGGTAATTGAGGAAAGCGAGTACAGTATTAGTACAAAAATTAAATATAGTCCTTTGAATTGTTATTTTAATGAAAGTGACAAAAAAATTATTGAGGCAATTTATGAATATCATAAAGAGATTAGTAGTGTTGTCGATAATGGAATTAAGGATAAAAAAGGTTTAAAAGTGTATGAAATGCTGTTGAATAAGCTATTGTTGGCTATGAAAGATGGTAGAAATATTCTCTTTTTAGGAGAACGTAGACAAATTTTGAATAATTATGAGCCGATATTTTTGTTGGAAAATGGGAAAATTGAATTGAGAAAAATTAGAAGAATGACTTCTTTTGGTGGATTTTTCACATTTTCAAATGATACGACGAAAATTTTTAAAATGGCTGAAAATGAAGAAAAATTATTGAGAAAATTGTCGGGAATGAATTTGATAGGCTTGAATCAACTTCCAGATGAAACAAATCAAAAATTAAAAGAAATTTTGGAAAATGAAAACATTAATATTGCTGAATATGTTGATAAATCTGGGACTGTAGATGTTTATGTTCAAGAAATGGAAAATAGGCAATTATTGAGAATTAGTTTATCAAATATCGTTCAATCAATAGAAAAAAATGGGAAATATTTTATTCCAAGAAAAAATGTTGAAGTATTTGAAGAATTGAAAACGCTTATTAAGGAATTGGCGTTTAAAGAAACTGAGGATTATGAAGAGGAAATTAACGAGGATACTTCTATAATGGATTATGAGGCACTTGGAAAACTTTCAGAAATTATTGATAAAAAATATCGTGATAAAGTGAAAATTCATTTGGATACGAATATAAAAAAGGCTAAGGATATTCATGTGAACATTGAAGTGAAAAAGGCTCAAAGTGATATGTTAAATATTAATTTTGAGGTAGAAGGAATAGATCCAATTGAGATTGAGAATGTGATAGAAGCTATTAAAAATGAGAGAAAATATGTGACTCTTTCAAGTGGAGAGCTTGTAAAAATAGCAAATAAAAGTATTGAAGAATTGCTAGGAATTGTGGATTCAATTTCGAATATAAAATTGGGAGAAAATAAAATTTCTAAGATTAAGGCGTTGCAATTGGCACAGGTTTCTAGAACGGTACAAGATGAATTAGAGAAATTGGATGAATTTAAAGAATTGTTTCATAAAATTAAGAATCGTAAGGAACAGGAACCAACTAATATTAACGTAAAATTATTTCCGTATCAAAAATTAGGATTCAACTGGTTGAAAAATATGTATGATGTTGGATTTGGTGGAGTTTTAGCGGATGATATGGGATTGGGAAAAACATTGCAGACAATTTCATTATTGAATGAAATTTATCGTGCGAAAAAAGATTTTTTTGCATTGATAATTGTTCCAAGTTCGTTGCTTTATAACTGGAAAGAGGAAATTATTAAATTTTCTGGGATAAAACCGATTTTGGTTGAAGGAACGGCTGCTCATAGAAAAGAATTGATTGAGAAAAAGAAAAAAGGATTGTTAATTACGACTTATCAGGCATTGAGAAATGATATTGATGAGTATAAAAACAAAAAATTTGAAATAGTAGTTTTAGATGAGGCACAAAATATAAAAACGGCGACTTCGCAAATAAAAAAAGCGGTTATGAAATTAAATAGTAAAGTTAATTTTGCGTTGACGGGGACACCTGTTGAAAATAATATTTTGGAATTGTGGTCGATATTTGATTTTGTATTGCCAGGATATTTGGATAATCTTACGAAATTTAAGAGAACTTACAAGGAAGCGCTGGTAAATCCTAATTCTGCGAAAGTTACTAATTTAAGAGAAATTATTGCGCCATTTCTTTTGAGAAGAACTAAAAAAGAAGTGCTGACAGAGTTGCCTGAAAAAATGGAATCGAATATGATTGTAACATTGAGTAGTGAGCAAAAACAGCTTTACTTATCGTATGTAAAACAAGCGAAAAAAGAAATGAAAAAATTCAATGAAAATGAAAATAATAGAATGAAAATATTGGCGATTTTGACTAAATTGAGACAAATTTGTAATTCGCCAACATTGTTTAAGGAAGATTATAAAGGTGAGGTTGCGAAACTTCAAGTATTGAGAGATTTATTGCCTGATATTACAGAAAATGGTCACAGATTGTTGATTTTCTCGCAATTTGTTGGGACATTGAAGGAAATTGAGAAGGAATTAGTTGATTTGGGAATTGAGTATTTCTATATTGATGGAAATGTAAAATCTAAAGAAAGAATGGAGATTTCTAAAAAATTCAATGCTGGGCAAAGACAAGTTGTGCTTATTTCATTGAAGGCTGGAGGAACTGGATTAAATTTAGTAGGAGCGGATGTTGTAATTCACTACGATCCTTGGTGGAATGTGGCAGTTGAAAATCAAGCGAGTGACAGGGCCTACAGAATTGGACAGAAGAAGAGCGTTCAAGTCATTAAATTAGTGACAGAAGGAACGATTGAAGAAAAAATTATTAAAATTCAGGAAAATAAAAAGCAGCTTAGTGAAAATCTGTTAGAAAGTAAAGATAATGACAAAGTATTGTTTGAAATGAGTGATAAGGAATTGATGGATTTATTGGCGTAAAAATTTTTTGCCAAAGTTGAAAAACAGGAGGATATAAATAAAATGTCAAATGAATTAAGTAAAACATATTCACCAACAGAAATAGAAGACAAATGGTACAAAATTTGGGAAGAAAAAGGATATTTTAATGCACAGCATAATAGCGAAAAACCAGGATATTCGATTGCTATTCCACCACCAAATGTAACTGGGATTTTGCATATGGGACATATGTTGAATAATGCGATTCAAGATGCAATTATTAGATATAAAAGAATGAGTGGATTTGAAACACTTTGGATTCCTGGGATGGATCATGCTGGGATTGCGACTCAAAATAAAGTTGAGAGAATGTTAAAAGAAGAAGGAACTTCAAAAGAAGAAATTGGTTACGATGAATTTTTGAGAAGAACTTGGGAATGGAAAGAAAAACATGGTGGATTAATCACTAAACAGTTGAGAAAATTAGGAGTTTCGCTTGACTGGGATAGAGAAAGATTTACGATGGATGAAGGGCTTTCAAGAGCTGTAAAAGAAGTTTTCATAAAATTGTATAATGATGGTTTAATTTATAGAGGAGAGTACATTGTAAACTGGTGTCCTCACGACAAAACAGCTTTGGCTGATGATGAAGTTAATCACATTGACAAAAAAGGGAAAATTTGGGAAATTAAATATAGAATAAAAGATACTGATGATTATGTGATTATTGCGACAACAAGACCTGAAACAATGTTAGGAGATACAGGGGTTGCAGTAAATCCAAATGATGAAAGATACAAACATTTAATTGGTAAAAAAGTTATTTTACCGTTGATGAATAGAGAAATTCCTGTTGTTGCAGATGAGTATGTAGATATGGAATTCGGTACAGGGGTAGTAAAAATGACACCTTCACACGATCCTAACGACTTTGAAGTAGCAAAAAGAACTGGACTTGAATTTATAAACATTTTTACTGAAGATGCGCACGTAAATTCAAATGGTGGAAAATACGAAGGATTAGAAAGATTTGCGGCTAGAAAAGCGATTTTGGCTGATTTAGAAGCAGAAGGATTATTAGTTGGTACAAAAGAACACAATCATGCTGTGGGACATTGTTACAGATGTGATTCTATTATTGAGCCAAGAGTTTCAACTCAATGGTTTGTAAAAATGGAACCACTTGCAAAAAGAGCATTGGAAGTTGTAAAAAATGGACAAATTCAAATTACTCCAAAAAGATGGGAAAAAGTTTATTACAACTGGCTTGAAAATATAAGAGACTGGACTATTTCTAGACAAATTTGGTGGGGACATAGAATTCCTGCATACTATGCTGAAGATGGAACAGTATTTGTCGCTAGAAATATGGAAGAGGCAAAAGCTCAAGCGAAAGAAAAATTTGGAAAAGAAGTTTCATTAAGAGAAGAAACAGATGTATTAGATACTTGGTTTTCATCAGCATTGTGGCCATTTTCAACATTAGGTTGGCCTGACAAAACTCCAGACTTGGAAAAATTCTTCCCAACAAATGCGTTAGTAACAGGAGCAGATATTTTATTTTTCTGGGTAGCGAGAATGGTTATGATGAGTTTGTACATTAATGATGAAATTCCATTTAGTTATGTATATTTGCACGGAATCATTAGAGATGAATTAGGTAGAAAAATGTCGAAATCATTAGGAAATTCACCTGATCCATTGGATTTAATTGCAAAATATGGAGCAGATGCGATAAGATTCAGTTTCTTGTATAATACTTCGCAAGGACAAGATATTCATTTTTCTGAAAAATTATTGGAAATGGGTTCTACATTTGCAAATAAAGTTTGGAATGCTTCAAGATTTGTATTATCTAATTTGGAAGACTTTGATGCAAATGCAGTTATTGATGAGAAGGAATTTAAGCTAGAAGATAGATGGATTTTATCTAAATTGCAAACAGCTTCAAGACAAATTAACGAATATATGGATAAATATGAATTGGATTCAGCAGCAAAAGTTGCTTATGAATTTTTCAGAGGAAATTTCTGTGACTGGTATGTGGAAATCGCAAAAACAAGAGTTTATGGACAAGAAGGTTCAGATAAAACTGTGGCACAATATGTATTGAAAACAGTTCTTGATAAAGGATTGAGAATGCTTCATCCATTTATGCCGTTTATAACTGAAGAAATTTGGCAAAAATTAGGATTAGACGAAGAAACAATTATGCTATCAGAATTCCCAACAGAAAACAAAAAATATGTTGATTTGGCAGCTGAAAAAGAATTTGATTACTTGAAAGAAATCGTTAATGCGATTAGAAATATTAGAGGGGAAGCAAATGTTTCACCAGCGAAGAAAATTGAAGTAATCTTCAAAATCGTAAATGATGGAGAAAAAGAAATTTTAGAACATAATGCGAAAATATTAGATAAATTAGCAAATGTTGAAAAATATGAATTTAATACAGAAATTCCTGCATTAGTTGGATTCAAATTAGTTGAAACAACAGAAATTTACGTTCCACTTGCTGATTTAATCGACAAAGAAAAAGAAATCGCAAAACTTGAAAAAGATATTCAAAAAACACAAAAAGAATTAGACAGAGTTTTAGGAAAATTATCAAATGAAAAATTCTTGTCTAAAGCACCAAAAGAAGTTATCGACAAAGAAAATGGCATAAAAGAAGAATTAGAAAACAAAATTGCTAAATTTAAAGAATCTATTAAATTGTATCAAGGATAATTTATTAAAGATAATTGTAGATGTTTAAGAAATAGCGATAAATATTGATTAGGAGGTCATCTTGTAAGTGAAAATAAATTTTTAAACTTATGAGATGGCTTTTTTGAAAATAATACTTGCAAGAAAGTTAATAAAATTATAAAATATGAAGGGTAGCAACCAAAAATAAAAAATGAAAGGAAGATAGATTATGAAAAAAATTATTATTGCAATCTTGATGTTATTGGCTTTGACATCATGTTTAAGTGCTGGAATTGGAGTAGGAACTGGAGGAATCCACGGAGGAATCGGAATAGGATTTTAGTGAAAAATAAAATTGGGAGGAAGAAATTATGGGAGCGTTGTTTTGGACGATGGCAACAGCAATTTTTTCAATTTTAGAAATTGTTATACCTGGACTTGTTACCATTTGGCTTGCATTAGCTGCATTGATACTGACGGCGATATCCTTTTTTATAAAAAATCCTAATATAGAATTTGTGATTTTTACAGTTTTATCCATAGTTTTTGTAATTTTCACGAGACCAGTTTTGAAAAAATATTTGGAAGATAAAAAGACGAATTTTAGTTCAAAAATGGTTGGACAAGAGTTGAAAATAGAGAAAGTTGTGGATTTGGAAAGTCCGAAAAAGGAATATGAAGTTAGGTTTAAAGGTGTAATTTGGAAGGGTGTGAGTTCTGAGATTTTTAGAGAAGGTGAAATTGTAAAAATTGAGGATTTTGAAGGGAATAAAATTATTTTAGAAAAAATAAAAAAATAGGAGGAGATATTAATGGCTATACCAATAGTAATATTGATTTTATTAGTTTTTTTCGGAATTTTGGTGTTAAAAGCTATTAGAATTGTACCAGAATCAAAAGTTTATATTGTTGAAAAATTGGGGAAATATTATCAATCTTTAAATTCTGGATTGAACTTTATAAATCCATTTTTTGATAATGTTGTAAGAATTGTATCGTTGAAAGAGCAAGTTGTTGATTTCCCGCCACAACCAGTTATTACGAAGGATAATGCGACAATGCAAATTGATACAGTTGTTTATTTTCAAATAACTGATCCAAAATTGTATACTTATGGAGTGGAAAGACCGCTTTCTGCGATTGAAAATTTAACAGCTACAACGTTGAGAAATATTATTGGAGATATGACAGTTGACCAAACATTGACGTCAAGAGATGTAATTAACACGAAAATGAGAAAAGAGCTTGATGATGCGACTGATCCTTGGGGAATTAAAGTTAATAGGGTTGAGTTAAAATCAATTTTGCCACCTGCAGATATTCGTGTTGCGATGGAAAAGGAAATGAAAGCTGAACGTGAAAAAAGAGCAAATATTTTGGAAGCACAAGCAAAAAGGGAAGCTGCAATTTTAGTGGCTGAAGGAGAAAAACAAGCTGCAATTTTGAGAGCAGAAGCTAAAAAAGAACAACAAATAAAAGAAGCAGAAGGAGAAGCAGAAGCTATTTTATCAGTTCAAAGGGCAAAGGCAGAAGCGTTGAAATTGTTAAACGAAGCGTCACCAAATGAAAAAGTTTTATCTTTAAGAGGATTAGAAGCGTTTGAAAAAGTTGCTGATGGGAAAGCTACCAAAATTATTATTCCTAGCAATATGCAAAATCTAGCAAGTATTGCGACAGCGTTTTCAGAATTAACAAAAAAAAATGAAATTGGAGAATAGCTTACAAAACCGTTGATAAAAGTAATATTTTGTGGTAAAATGATAAAGGAATTAAAAAATAAAAATATTTGGAGGACAGATTAATGAGAAAAATAATCGTAGCAGGAAACTGGAAAATGAATAAAACTGCATCAGAAGCAAAAGCTTTTTTTGAAGAATTTAAACCTTTAGTAGCAGACGTTAAAAATGCTGAAATTATAATTGGAGCACCTTTTACAGCATTAGAAACTGCAACTAGAGAAACTAAAGGATCAAACATTAAAATAGCAGCTGAAAACATGAATGCTAAAGAAAGTGGAGCATATACTGGAGAAGTTTCACCATTAATGTTAAAAGATTTAGGTGTAGAATACGTAATTTTAGGACACTCTGAAAGAAGAGAATATTATGGAGAAACTAACGAAATCATTAATGAAAAAGTTAAATCAGCTTTAGCACACGATTTGAAACCAATTTTATGTATTGGAGAAAAATTGGAAGAAAGAGAAGCTGGAACTATGGAAGCAGTTATAAAAGACCAAATTATTGGTGGATTACAAAATGTAACAGCTGGAGAAATGGCTAACGTTGTATTGGCTTACGAACCAGTTTGGGCAATTGGAACAGGTAAAACTGCAACTCCTGCACAAGCTCAAGAAGTTCATGCTTTTATCAGAAACTTATTAACTGATTTATACGGAAAAGAAGTTGCTGAAAATGTAACTATCCAATATGGTGGATCTATGAACGATGCAAATGCAGCTGAATTATTAGCTCAAAAAGATATCGATGGTGGATTAGTTGGAGGAGCAAGTTTAGTTCCAGCTAAATTTACAGTAATCGCAAAAGCTGGAGATGCTTTATAATTAGCTGAGTTTGCTTCAAAAAAATAAATGGAGGAAACGATGTTAGAAAATTTATTAATCGTAATTTTAGTAATATTAGCTATCGTTATGATAGGAGTTATTTTACTTCAACCAGATAGAAGCCAAGGTTTAGCAAAAAGTGCGGCTAATATCTTAGATGAAGAAAAAGAAGGAATTGAAAAATTTACTGAATGGACAGCAGCGGCATTCTTGATTGTTGCAGTGTTATTCCAAGTGGTAAGATAATCAGGAAAAGTCGAATTTATTTCGGCTTTTTCTTTTTATTAAGAAATTGTGAAAGGAGTAAAGAGATGGATATAAAATATTTAGGATTAGGAACAAATTTGAAAGAATATTTGTTTCAAGAATTTACAAAAAATGAAGAAGCGCTTTATGTATTTGAAAATCCAATGACTTATTATGAGTTGAGGAGAGAATTGCTAAAAGATAGTGAAAATCAGTTGTTTAATAATTTTAGATTAATGAATAATTATGATTTTTATGAAAATCTTTTTGTTACAGACAAAATTGTTGTGAAAGAGGAAAAGCAAGTTGTATTATTTTACAATTCGTTGAACGAGAAGTTGAAAAAAAAGTTGGAGGTGTCGAGTTATTACGATATTATTGACATTGCCTATAATTATTACAACTTGTTTGCAGAATTGCAAGAATATAAGATTGATTTAGAAAAAGTTGAGTTGGAAAAATGGCAGGAAGATTTGTTTGAGACGCTAAAAATGGTGGATGAAAAGGTGAAAGAAACTTGTCAGTTAAAAGGGTTGATTTTGCCGTATATGCTTAGAAATGTGGAAAATATCTCAGATAATTTTTTGAAAAGATACAAAAAAATTTATTTTGTGAATAAAGTGAAATTTTCTCCGTTTGAAAAGGAAATTATGGAAAAATTTGAGGAAAAAGGTCTGATTGTGGAAAACATCTTGCAATTATCAGAAAATGATTTTAATGAAAAAGAATTGAAAATATCTGAAAATTTTTCATTGCCAGCGAAGGAAATTTTTGATAAAAAGAATATAAATGTGGAAATTCATGAATTTAGTAGTAAATTTGGAGAATTGTTGGGGCTAGTTAGAAAGTTAGAGGAAGTTGAGAAAGAGAATAGAAAAGTGAGCAAGGAAAATGATGATTTGAAAGAAAATTATCGGATTTTTGAGGCACAGGAAAATGCTGAAGAGGCAAAAAGTGATTATCAACTTTTAAGACAGAAAAAGATTTCCTCAAATTTGGAAATAACGATGAAGGATACGAAAATTTATCGGATCTTGAATTTGATTTACAATTTGTTAGGTAATGTGAAGGAAATTGATAGGAAAGATAAGGAGAAATTACTTTTATTTCGAGTGAAAGATTTTTATGACGCTTATAAATCAAATGATTTATTGGAGATTTTTGACTTGAAGGAAAGTTATTATATTTTTCAAGATTTGGTTTCAAAGGATTATAAGTACATTTCAAAAGAGGAATTGGAGCGAATAAATCAAGAAGTTTTAGAAAAATTAGAAAAAGAGAACCAAAAGGAAAAATTTAAGGAAATTTACAAGCAAAGAATGATGGCTGTTGATAAAATTATTAAATTTGTTGAAGAATTGGAAGAGATTTATGGGTATACGACATTGAAGGAATACAGCGATTATTTGGAAAAAATTTATTTGGATAATGAGAAGAAAGTGAAACAGGACAAGAATGTAAAAGACAAATATTTTGAGGCTTTGTCGGAAATGGTTGTGTTAGAAGATTTTAGTTTTGATAATTTGTGGGATAAGTTTTTTAATGAGAATATTTCGGCTAATTTGTTGAAATTGTTTTTGAAATATTTGGATAAAAAATCGATTGGATTGACTTTGGAAGATAGTGCTGAAGATGAGTCTGAAGATAGCTTTTCGATAAATTCATTTGAAAATATTTCTGAAAATACGAAGGAAAATATTATTATTTTAAATTTGCAAGATTCATTTCCAAAAGTAAAAATTCATAACTTTTTGTTTTCAGAAGTTCAGCGTGCAAAAATGGGACTTCCAACAAGTGATGATAAAAAATTGATTGAATTGTTTAAAATTTATCAAAATATTCTTGCGGCGAAAAATGTGTATTTGGCGTATGTTAAAGATTTGGAGAAGAATATTGATTCGGCGAGTGTTATTGAAGAATTGAAGTTGAAGTATGGAATTGAAGTTACAAAAGATGAAATAAGTGAAGCGGAAGAGCTTTATTTTGTAAAAAAATATTTCTTGAAGGATAGAAAAGAGAAATGGGAGAAAAAGGAAATTGGAGAGTTTATTCCATCGAAATTGGAGAAAAATCTTGAGAAAATAAAAAATGAAAAATTGAGTTTGGGATACTATTCGTTTGAGAAAATGAGAGATTTTGAGTATGGGTATTATTTGGAAAAGGCGATTGGTGAGCAGGAAGTCGAAGAAATCGAAGATGAAATAAATGTTAAGATTTTTGGAACTATAATTCATGCTTTTTATGAGAATGTTGTAATGGAAAATAAGGTTGCTTTGGAGAATAAAACTTATGAAATTGATCGAAATCAATTATCAGAAATTTTGAGAAAAGTGCTAAATTCATTTGATTATAAGGTTCCTAAGGAATATTTGGAATTTTATAAAAAAGTTTCGTTTGAAGAAATTTTGAATTCGGCAGAGAAATATTTTAAGGAATTGAATGAGAAATTGAAAGAAGAAAAGGATATTGAAATTCATTTCGAGGAGAGAATAAAATTGTCTTCGGAAAAAGAATTGTTTGAAAATGTGTTTATCAATGGAGTTACTGATTTACATATAAGAACGAGTGACAAGGATTATTTGTTTGATTATAAGTCTGGAAAATTGAAAGATACTAATAAAATTTATAAAGCGATGGAACAGTTAGATTATTATTCGATAATGTTGGAGAATGATGGCAAAGAAAATGTTGAGAAGATTGTTGTTGACACTTGGGAAGGTAAATTGGTGCCGGATAATAGAAGTGAGGACAAAATATTGACTAAAAAGGCTGTTGAAGAAGTGATTAGTAACTATCGAAATTCTCAATTTTATGATTTAGGAAGAAATTTAAATGGTAAAGATCTAAGAAAAAATTTTAAAGATCCAAAAAATTATTTTTACAAAGAGTATAAAAATATTTGTAGAGGGGAGGATGAATTAGGCGATGAAGAAGAATAATATAATTTTAAAGGCTAGTGCAGGAACGGGGAAAACGTATAGATTGTCGTTAGAATTCATAGCTAATTTAATAAGAGGTGTTAATTACAAAAATATAGTTGTAATGACATTTACGAAAAAGGCTACTGCTGAAATTAAAGAGAGAATTTATGATTTTTTACATCAAATTGCTTTCGATGAAGGAAATGGAGCAGAATTAGAGAAAAATTTAAAAGAAATTTATAAATTTGATGATTTGAATAAAAAGGAATTGCAAAATATTTATTTTGAGATGATAAGAAATAAAGAGGATATTAGAATTTCTACAATTGACGGATTTACAAATAAAATCTTTAAAAATGCAATTGCACCATATTTTAATATTTATAATTACGAAACTTTGGACGAGGAAACTGATGAATTTTATTCAAAAATTTTGATTAAAATTATTGAGAATAAGGATAATTTTGAAGATTTTAAATTCATTTTTGATGAGAAAAAAGAAAAGAAGAATATTAAAAGGTATATGGAAATTATTAAGGAAGTATTGGATATGCGTCCGAAATTTGTATTGATTAAAGGTTTTAAAATGTCGGAAGTTAAGAAGGTGTCTTACAAATTTATAGATGAATTGGATGGAATATTTGAAAAGATTGAGGAAGTTGCTAATAGAAAAAATAAAAATGTTACAGATGTTTTGACAAAAGCATTTTATAATATTTATGAAAAGTATAGCAATCTGTCGAAGGATGAAAGTAAAAATGAAAATCAAAAAATAAAAGAGAAATTGGAGTTAATCGTTCCTGAAATTGATTTGTTTTTTGAAAAGAAACTTTGGAATGGAACTCAAACTAAAGGGGAAAAAAATAAAGATGACAGGGAAGAATTGGAAACAAAATCTGAAGAGCTAAAAGAAAAGTTATCAGAATATGTTTTCATCGAAAAAGTTTTACCATTAGATAAAAAATTAAAAAATATAGCTCAAACAATATTTGATATTGCTAAAAAAATAAAAATTTCTTCAAAAAGACTTACTCACAATGATATTTTAGTGTATACATACGAATTTATTTTCAATAAAGATTTAAAATTTGTGGAAAACGATAGAGTTACAGAAGAATTTCTTGAGTTGATTGGTGGGAAAATAGATACGATTATGATTGACGAGTTCCAAGATACGAGTATTTTACAATGGAAAATTTTGAAATTGCTAATGAATACTTCGGAAAATATTATTTGCGTTGGTGATGAGAAACAAAGTATTTATTAAATAGTGCAAGAACACTCGCGACTTTAGTCGTGAGATGAATTGTACGAAAATTTTAGTAAGCATATAGGGAAACTTGTATGTAGACACGGAGCAAAACCGTGCAACAAAGAAACTGAATTGCTGGGAACTCTTAAAGCTAGTA
>QWCT01000155.1_pt1 | contig 50822 bp, 40 predicted proteins | sample 1972681 | NCBI WGS metagenome assembly QWCT01 (sample SAMN09866701, study PRJNA288562) | Human oral metagenome isolate pre3_saliva, whole genome shotgun sequencing... | isolation source: mouth | host: Homo sapiens | place: USA: California | reverse complement strand
TCGTATTCGTTCCCACGCACTCATTCCTTGTTACCAAGAAATTCGTGGCGTGCACTACACAATTTGTTATATATCAAGCTTCTCAAAGATCTCGTTATCGCACCCCACTTCTCGGAACCCTAACTCCTTAGGAGCCGAACCCCGCTCGTGAAGCGAACGTGACTGCAAAGATACAAAAACTATTTTGACTCCTGCAATACTTCGAGGAAATTTTCTTTCATCCTCATCGCAACCAAGGCCTGTTTCGCGGGAACTCGCTCGCCCCCTTCCCTCGTTTGCGTTTGCAAAGGTAAGGCTTTTATTTCTTCCTGGCCAAATTTATTCCCCACCCCTGCGAGTTAATAATTGTTGCATCACTACCAATCAGCAACTTACAAAAGAAATTTTCTTGCAACAACGTGGATGCAGAGCCATTTTTGAGGGGTTTTACTTCTTCACAAAGCGCACCGCGACCATCTTGGCGGTTGCCGTTTTTACTTCCCCTGCCCACAACTCCATCTCCAAAACAGCCTTGCGATCTGTCACCTCCAGGGGACGAGCAACCACCTTAAGAACGCAATTCATCGGGGTCGGGCGTAGATAATCCACCTCCAAGTGTGCCGTAACAAACCGCTCCAAGGTCTCATGACTCAGGGGGATGTGGTGCGCTGCCAAATAAAAACCCGCAGCCGAGGCTGTACCATGGCAGTCGAAAAGCATGGCAATAAACCCTCCATACAAATTAGAAGGCACTCCCCCCGTATAAATATCCGGTGGCGTGGTAGTACAAGTAGCAGAAGCGCCATCGGGAGCCATATAACTACGCAGATGCAAGCCCGAGGGATGCGCCTGCCCACACCCCCAGCAATGGCTAAATTCGGGGGCATAATATTCTTGGATCGATAATGATTGCGTCATTAGATAGTACTATATATAATAGGTGTACGATTATTTACAACGGATAAATTTTGCCTGCTGGGTAACGGTAACCTCCGAAGGTTTAGCCCCCTCTCCTCTAAGAATTAAGTGCGACCGCTCGGAAAGCGAGACCGAATAGGTCTGATTCACCTTCCACTCCGCCTGTGCATCATGGCTTAGTAGCACTTTGATACTCTCGGCAACAAACTTCTCGGCATGCACCTTGGTGCGTCCCGATTGAGAGCAATCCACACGATCTGCCAACCCAGAGAGGTAAGCCAAACCGGAGCCTGCCATAGAGAGATTCGTCTCTGATGTAAGGGCATCATACTTTAACCGTCCATTCCCCACCGTTTGAACCGAAAGGGATTTTAAGCGGAAATGCCCTGCACTCTTAAATTCACCGGAGAGACGAACAGAGGCTACTTCACCCTCCACCTGCAAGCCTTTGAGGCGAGAAGAATGCTGCATGAGTATAAAATGATCTACCTCATTCACTCCTTGGGCAGAGAGCGAACTATCACTCAAAAGTGTAATAGAGGAAAGGGAAGGAAGGGAAAGGTACAGAGTAACACGACGCGATGATTCGGGAGGCAAGCCATCAGGGGAGAGATAAACACGAAGCAACCCCTCATGGAGGGTATAGTTAACTTCGTTGAGAATTGTGGGCTGCCCCTCCATCACGAGCCCCTCAGCTAAACCAAAACCCAACTCCACATCAAAGCCTGAACCGACCTCAAGCGATTGAATAGGTGCCGATAAGTCAATCGTCCGTTTTTCAAGAGCGACCTGCCGCCTACGGTGCATCCAGCCCAAAAGGCCTCCGCCCAAAGTTGCAAGCCCCACCCCAACTGCCGTCCAAATAGTAGGAGTCTTTTTCTTTGCCATATGCCCCCCAAGGGAGTCTCTTTTCGAGTCTAGTGAATCCATAATCTATCGTTCTAGAGTGCCTCAAGGCACGTTCGTTTACTATCCAAAAGTAGTTCTTTTTGGGCGAATAGTATCCTCGTCCATCCCCTTAGAGACGGATTATTCCTCTTTTGATGGCTTCGGGATTGCCCTTTGATAGGCAAAACGAGGGGAGCCGTCAGGCAGAAAAATAGTACCACACGGCACAAACCCTAAAGAGAGAAAGAGGTGCTGCATCACAAGGTTTTGCGCATGTGTATCCACGCGCAGATTGCAAGAGCGTTGCGAGCACCAATCGAAAACAAAACGAGCGATTCCTTTCTCTCGCCCCGAAGAGGCCAAACGATGTATTACCCCATAGGGCTGTTCATTGAGCCACGCCCCCTCTATTATACTATAGGTAGGGTCTTCTCCCTCCACAAACACAAAGGTAGCCACCACCTCATCCTCTCGATCCGTAACCACATAACTAACGCCCCGAGCTATATCCTCTCGCAGCAAAGAGACGGACGGATAACCCGAGTCGCCCCACTGATGGGGATTACCCAACGACGCCATATAGGCACGAGCGCGCTCATAAATGGCAAGCATGGCGGGGAGATCCTCCTCTAGCGAATAACGTACAGCAAAAGACATCCTAATAAATGATCAGCCAATAATCCCCACAAAGGTAGGCTAATTATCGGCAGAAATGCAGCTGGTTTTCAGAAAAATATCACCCAATATCCCCCTATGATTCCAGCCGAGAAACATTTAGTTGCTGCCCTAAAACGGAAAAAGAATAGGGCAGCATTTTTTGCGTGTTTCACGGGCATTCTCCCGAGTATCACTAAGCAAGTCGTCCCAATTATAGGGATCTGAAGGGGGATAAAAGGCATAATGCATTGGGAGTAAAGCAAGAAAGGAGCCGTTTATTGAGCGAGGGTGAAGCGACCACGCAGCCCAGCCAGCATTGCCACTCCCCACAAAAAGAGTACCTTTGTCTCCGCGATAATGAAAACTAATCTTTGCGTATCCATTATGACAAGAGAGCCCAACGAACAAGTAGAAGCCATCCGCAAGGACCTTCGCTACCTTCAGCTTTTGTCCAATAGTTTCCCGACATCAGCCGAGGCTTCCACCGAGATTATCAACCTCGAAGCCATTCTCAATCTACCCAAAGGTACAGAGCATTTCCTCGCCGATGTACACGGAGAATATGAAGCATTCAACCATGTGCTCAAGAATGCCTCGGGGAGCATCCTACGTAAAGTACGCGAACTATTTGGTCACCAACTGCAGGAGCGCGAAATGGCTGAATTGGCAACCCTTATATACTATCCTGCGGAGAAACTTGAGCTTAGCAAGAAGGAGCTACCCAACCTCGACGAGTGGTACCGCCTTACCTTGATACGCCTTGTAAAAGTGTGCCGTAAGATGGGAGAGAAATACACCCGCTCCAAAGTACGAAAATCCCTCCCCCAGAAGTATAGCTACATCATACAAGAGCTATTGCACGAAGATGGGATTAACCCCAACAAAAGTGCCTATATCGCTAGTATCTTCGACACTATCATAGCAACAAATTGTGCCGACGACTTTATCATAGCTATCTCTACCACGATCAAGCGTCTTGCCATTGATAGGCTCCACCTCGTAGGGGATATATTTGATAGAGGCCCCGGCGCACAGCATATCATGGATACCGTAATGCACTACCACAATGTGGACGTGCAATGGGGGAATCACGACATGCTTTGGATGGGAGCTGCGGCAGGCAACCTGGCTTGTATGGCCAATGTGATCCGCATTGCCCTGCGGTATGCCAACCTCGACACTATTGAAGATGGCTACAACATTAACCTCCTCCCCTTGGCTCGCTTTGCTATGGACACTTATGCGGACGACCCTTGCGACCGCTTCAAACCCAAGATGGGAGATTCCGACGCAAGCTACGACGAGAAGAGCGTCTACCTCATCAGCCAGATGCACAAGGCTATTGCCGTAATTCAGTTTAAGCTGGAGCACGCTTTGATCGCAGCGCATCCGGAATATAAGATGGCGGATCGCGACCTCTTTGATAAGATCAATTGGGAAGAGGGGACACTCGATCTTACCCATACAGCACCCAATGGAGGTTATGGTCATCACCCGATGCTGGATATGAACTTCCCTACGGTGAACCACGACAACCCCTTCGAACTAACACCCGAAGAGGCCTATGTGGTAGAGCAATTGAGACTCTCTTTTGCCCACAGTATCAAGCTACACGAGCATATTCGCACCCTCTACAAAATCGGGAGCATGTACCTCGTATGCAATGGCAATCTACTCTACCACGCCTCAATGCCCCTCGACAAAGAGGGTATGCTCAAAGAGGTACACGTAGGCAGTGGCACCTACAAGGGTAAAGCCCTACTGGAGAAAATCGATACGGTAGTACGCGATGCCTACCAAGCCCCCGAGAGCAGTGACCGCAAACAAAAATCGGTAGATTACATGTGGTACCTATGGTGTGGACCCGACTCTCCCCTCTTCGATAAGAGTGCCATGACCACCTTCGAACGCTACTTCATCAAGGATAAAGACACCCACAAAGAGCACAAAGGCTACTACTATAAGTACCGCGATGATGCTCAAGCTATCACACGCATTCTCGCAGACTTTGGCATAGAAGGGCCTGATTGTCACGTAATCAATGGACACGTACCCGTTAAGGCCGTTAAGGGAGAAAAGCCCCTTATGGCAGGCGGAAAGCTCTTGGTAATCGATGGAGGATTCAGCCGTGCCTACCAGTCTAGTACAGGTATTGCAGGGTATACTCTCACCTTCAATTCGAGAGGTTTGCAGCTTGTACAGCATGAGCCATTTAGCAGCAAACGTGAGGCCATTGAGAACCTTGACGACATTAGAAGTGTTACTGTAGTAACGGAGCCAACTTCGCACCGAATACTTGTAGCAGATACAGATATGGGCAAGGTGCTACGTGAGCAGGTCAACAATCTCAAGCAACTCCTTGAGGCTTATCAGTTAGGGCTTATCAAGGAACGTGAGTCCAAATAAAATAGATACACACAGAGTACAAACTAGCACTTCTTATTGATGCGTCGAAAAATAAGAAAGATCTTGTGGATTGTATTCGGCTCTTTTTGGGCTTTTGTCGTGCTGCTATTCCTACTTATATGGTTTGGCATCATCGGCTATATGCCCCCTGTAGAGCAATTACAGAACCCCATAGATAAATATGCGTCGCAGCTAATCTCGGCAGATGGTGTTACTCTAGGGTCTTATGCCCGTAGCGGTAATAACCGCATATATTCTTCGTACCAAGATCTATCGCCCGACCTCGTGCGAGCCTTGATAGCGGTAGAAGATATTCGCTTCGAAGACCACTCCGGGATTGATGCCAGAGGCTTGCTCCGTGCCATTGTTAAGCGCGGAATGCTAAGACAAAAAGGTGGCGGAGGTGGGAGTACCATCACGCAGCAGCTTGCCAAGCAGCTCTACTCCCCCAAAGCAGACAACGTGATCGAACGACTTTTACAAAAGCCTATCGAATGGGTTATCGCGATCAAACTAGAGCGTTACTACACCAAAGAGGAGATTATCTGCATGTATCTCAACCAGTTCGATTTCCTCTACAATGCGGTAGGTATCCGCTCGGCAGCAGAGACCTATTTTAGCAAGAAGCCTAACGAACTGAACCTGCAAGAGAGTGCCATGCTGGTGGGGATGTGCAAAAACCCGGCGGTCTACAACCCCATCCTTCACAACGACAAAGATTGGGCATTAGAGCGTCGTAATGTAGTGCTCAGACAGATGGCAAAAGCAGGATTTCTCACAGAAGCCGAAGCCGATTCGGTGGCAGCACTCCCCCTTGTAACACGCTTCCACAAAGCGCAGCACAACGAGGGTCTGGCGCCCTACTTCCGCGAATTTATCCGCCTGATACTCACGGCCAAAAAGCCGGATAAGAGCAATTACAACGAATGGTCCATAGGGCAATACGTTGCCGACAGCACCGCTTGGGAAAATGATCCCCTCTACGGTTGGTGCGAAAAGACCCAAAAAGCCAACGGCAAGAGCTACGATCTCTACGCAGACGGGCTAAAAATCTATTGCACAATAGATAGCCGCATGCAACGCTATGCCGAAGACGCTATACGCGAGCATCTGGGCGGCTTCTTACAACCTGCCTTTGCACAAGAGAAAAAAGGCTCTAAATCTGCTCCGTATTCTTCGCGAGTTTCTGCAGCCGACAGGGAGGCAATGATCCTACGCGCCATGAAGCAATCGGATCGTTGGTACCAAATGAAGCAAGAGGGGGCAAGTGACAAAGAAATACTCGCAGCCTTCGATCAAAAAAGAAAAATGCAGGTATGGTCTTGGGATGGCATGATTGATAAGACCATGTCTCCCCGCGACTCTATCCTCTACTATAAGGGCTTATTGCGCTCCGCCTTCATGGCAATGAACCCCTCTAATGGGCATGTACTTGCCTACGTGGGAGGAATTGACTTCCGCACCTTCAAGTACGATATGGTCAATCAGGGGCGCAGACAGGTGGGCTCGACCATCAAACCTTTCCTCTACTCGCTCTTGATGTCAGAAGGGATGTCCCCCTGTGATATGGTGCTCCACAACCCCGTAACTCTATACGACGGCAGTGGACGGGCATGGACACCCCGAAGCGGAGGAGCGCGTCGCCAAGGAGAGATGGTCACAATCCGTTGGGGGTTGCAAAACTCCTCCAACTGGGTTACGGCCTATCTTATGGGGCAAACCTCGCCCGTTACCTTTGTACGCCTACTCAAATCGTACGGCATTACAGGACATATCGACCCAGTAGTGTCGCTAGCCGCAGGTACTCCCGACGTTTGTCTTGCCGAGATGGTAAGTGCCTATACCACATTTGTCTCTCAAGGGATACGTGTGAGTCCGCTCTACGTTACCCGCATCGAAGACCAATTTGGCAACACAATAGAAAGTTTTACTCCCCGCATGACCGAGGTACTAAACGAAGAGACCTCCCTAAAGATGCTGGATATGCTGCAAGCTGTAGTGAATGGAGGTACCGGGGGGCGCCTAAGAAGCCGCTATGGTTTGGAGCTTCCGCTCGGTGGTAAGACAGGAACAACGCAAAACAATAGCGATAGCTGGTTTATGGGCTTCTCTCCCGAGATTGTGGCCGGTTGCTGGGTAGGTGGCGAAGACCGCTCCATCCACTTCAACTCCACGTCCATAGGACAGGGGGCAGCCGCTGCACTTCCCATCTTTGCCAAATTCATCAAGAAAGTCTACAGCGATAGAGCTCTAGGCTACTCCCGTGATAAGAAATTCAACATCCCCCAAGGCTACAATCCTTGCGGCTCCTCCGGTGGTGGCAACGAAGGAGAAGCCGGCTGGTGGGACGGCGAAGGTGGCGATACCGATACCGAAGGTGGCGGCAGTACCGCATCACAAGGTGGTGCGCGAGAAGGAACATCTACGCCCTCCAACTGACCCCAATGAATTAAGAAGACAATAGATTATAAGAATACGCTAAACTAACAAAGAAGCACAGATGGAAAAAAAACGAGTTTATTCCTTTGGTGATGGTAAGGCCGAAGGACGTGCTGACATGAGGAATCTGCTTGGTGGTAAAGGTGCCAACCTCGCAGAGATGAACCTAATCGGGGTACCTGTTCCTCCAGGTTTTACAATTACCACTGACGTATGTAGCGAATACTACTCAATTGGTGGAGAAGAGGTACGCAACCTCCTCAATGACGAAGTAAAGTCTGCAATCAAGGGTATCGAAACCCTTATGAGTCATAACTTTGGTGATCCCTCAAACCCGTTGCTCGTCTCGGTTCGTTCCGGAGCTCGTGCATCCATGCCCGGGATGATGGACACCATCCTCAACCTTGGTCTCAATGACGAAGTAGTAGCCGGCCTCAGCAAAAAAACCGGCAACGAGCGTTTCGCTTGGGACTCTTACCGCCGTTTCGTACAAATGTACGGTGACGTGGTACTTGGCATGAAGCCTGCCGAAAAGACCGAACAGGATCCTTTCGAAGCCATTATTGAGCAGGTAAAAGAAGAAGCCGGAGTAAAACTCGACAACGAACTCTCGGTAGAAAACCTCAAAGACCTCGTAGTTCGCTTCAAAAAAGCAGTATACGAGCGTACCGGTAAGGACTTCCCCGCAGATCCCTATGAGCAACTATGGGGTGCCGTTATGGCGGTATTCAACTCATGGATGAACGAGCGCGCTATCCTTTACCGCAAGATGGAGGGAATCCCTGCAGAGTGGGGAACCGCTGTAACCGTACAAGCTATGGTATTCGGGAACATGGGCAATACCTCAGCTACGGGGGTATGCTTCTCTCGCGATGCCGGTAACGGCGAAAACCTCTTCAACGGAGAGTACCTCATCAATGCACAAGGAGAAGACGTGGTAGCAGGTATCCGTACTCCTCAACAGATCACCAAGATTGGTTCACAACGTTGGGCAGAACGCGGTGGCATCAGCGAAGCAGATCGTGCCGCTAAGTACCCCTCTATGGAGGAATGCATGCCCGAGATTTATGCCGAGCTCAACGCCATCCAACAAAAGCTAGAAGACCACTACTCCGATATGCAGGACATGGAGTTTACCGTACAAGAAGGCAAACTCTGGCTCCTCCAAACACGTAATGGTAAGCGCACCGGTAGCGCAATGGTTAAGATCGCTTGCGACCTACTCCACGAAGGTAAGATCACAGAAGAGCAAGCCATCATGCGCATCGAACCCAACAAACTTGATGAGCTACTCCACCCTGTATTCGACAAGGAAGCGCTAAAGAAAGCCCAACTTCTAACAAAGGGTCTTCCTGCATCTCCCGGTGCTGCAACGGGGCAAATTGTATTCTTTGCCGACGACGCTGCCGCTTGGAACGCAGAAGGCAAGAAAGTAATCATCGTACGCCAAGAGACTTCTCCCGAAGACCTCGAAGGTATGACAGCCTCTCAAGGTATCCTCACAACACGTGGGGGTATGACCTCTCACGCTGCCGTAGTGGCTCGTGGTATGGGTAAGTGCTGTATCACCGGTGCCGGCGAAATGATGGTGAACATGGTAGAGCGCACACTTACTATCGGTAAGACCATTCTCCACGAAGGCGATAGGATCTCTATCAATGGTACTACGGGGGAAGTATTCCTCGGCGAAGTAGCTACGGTTGCTGCCGAAATGGACGACGACTTCCGCACCTTGATGACGCTTGCCGATAAGCACGCACGCCTCCAAGTTCGCACCAATGCAGACACGCCTCGCGACGCTGCAACGGCTCGTAGCTTTGGTGCCGTAGGTATCGGTCTCTGCCGTACAGAGCACATGTTCTTCGAAGCAGAAAAGATCAAAGCCATGCGTGAGATGATCCTCTCCGAAAACGAAGAGGGTCGTGTAAAAGCACTCGAAAAGATCTTGCCTTACCAGCGCAAAGACTTCTATGAGATCTTCAAAGTAATGCAAGGCTTGCCCGTAACAGTACGTCTTCTCGATCCCCCTCTCCATGAGTTCGTACCCCACGATGTAAAACAACAAGAGGAGATGGCAGAAGCTATGGGCATCGATCTCGCTACGCTCACAGCTCGCATCGAAAAGCTCAACGAGCAAAACCCAATGCTCGGGCACCGTGGTTGCCGTCTCGGTAATACCTTCCCCGAAATTACTCGCATGCAGACGCGTGCCATCCTCGGGGCTTGCTGCCAACTCCAAAAGGAGGGTATAGAAACTCATCCCGAGATCATGGTACCTCTCGTTGGTATCCTCTACGAGTTCAAGCAACAAGAGGAAGTAATCCGCGCTACAGCAGAAAAGGTATTTGAAGAAGAGGGGGTACGCCTCGACTTTAAGGTAGGTACGATGATTGAGATCCCTCGTGCGGCTCTCACCGCCGACCGTATCGCCTCGTCCGCTGAGTTCTTCTCGTTTGGTACGAACGACCTTACGCAGATGACCTTCGGGTACTCTCGCGACGATATCGCCAGCTTCTTGCCTCACTACCTCGAGCAGAAGATCCTAAAGGTCGATCCCTTCCAAGTACTCGACCAGAAGGGTGTGGGACAACTCATCAGCATGGCAACAGAGCGTGGTCGTGCCATCCGTCCCGAACTCAAAGTGGGTATCTGCGGCGAGCATGGTGGTGAACCCTCGTCGGTTAAGTTCTGTCACCGTGTAGGGCTTAACTACGTATCTTGCTCACCCTTCCGTGTGCCCATCGCACGCGTAGCTGCTGCACAAGCTGCTATCGAAGAGCGCAAGTAATCTAGCGAACTAGATACAATCCCAATAAAGGGATACCTGAGAGATGAAAATCTTTTGGGTATCCCTTTTTATTTTGCTAGCGGAAAACGATTTGAAACGTAGCCTGTAAGTCGAGAGAAACCAACCGTCCCACTCGGACAAATCACCAGGACTTATATCTTATCAAGCGGAGAAGATGACCACCCACGGCACCTATGATACACCCAACTACATCCCATAACACTATGATGAATAAAGGGAGATACTCCGATCTCGGAGTATCTCCCTTTTTAATTTAAGCATCTTCTATTCTCTTCTTTTTAGATTTTCTCTTAAATAAAGAACGCCCCTCAAGTATGCTGTCTTACGACTCGCCTGAGAGGCTTATTATCTCTGAATTATAAAACTATCCAATCCTTAAGCTTCTGCAAAGGTACTGTTTTTTCTCCAACCGACAACACTATTATCAATTATCTTTCATCGTTCCACATTTTTTCATTCATCCAGTCCGATTGAAATCCCATTGCATTAAAGGATGCAACTTCTTGATATTCTGTCAATAGATCTTTTAATCGTTGTTTAAAAGCGGAGGTTGGATTTGCTGTTTGTAACATATAATTCAGCATACACAGGAAATAATAGAGTTTGCTCCTTTTTACCGTGTCTGGGCTATCTATCCAATCAAGTCTCTTAGAAAAATTCAATTTTTCGGGTACGATGTTCATATCCCTATTCCAAAGCCTTGCGTGGTGGGCGCATATATTGCGTACATAATTGATTGTATGAAGCCATGAACAAAACGTCTTGGGTGGCAGGGCAAAATAGGAGGCGATACCGTTTACATCAGCACGGTATTTCAGTCCGTCACAGATACGCGAAAGGTGATTGAAATACATAACCTCAACGCTCATCCAAGATGGCGGATTGGTGGGATTACCATATTTGTTAGAGTAATGCTGTATAAAAACCTCTGCTTTATTGTTGTGTAGCTGTTCTGCGATATGTTTTTGAATATTGTCATATACATCTTTTGTAACCATCCTTCCGTCACGCAAAGTAATAGTCTCGGGCTCTTTAAATATTTCTCGACGATCCTGCCAATGCGCACCATATTTATGGCTGAGCTGATATATGATTTGTGCACGTATGGCAACCTCCAACCGTTCTATAGCATCAAAAACCAACAGACGCAGCTTTCGGTCAAACACATATAAATTATACACCATATCCCAAGTTACGCCTTTTCGAAAAGAGTCTAGTATCTTTCCGTTTTCCTTTTGCTTGTATGGCAACATATACGCACTGAGACGATAGTAACTGATATTGGCAAGATGCCTTTCCGTTCGTAAATTATCGGAAATAAGCATTCCTCTCGACCTCAACAGATCCACCTGCTCAGTGTATGTTAATGGTTGTTTGTTATAGATTTCCATATGTCTGTATTTCAAACGGATATAAAAGTAGGTATTTTTCTACATTGCAGAAGAAAATTAGTTTACATATTCCGGTATCAGACACGATGGTATGATAAAAGCTTGATCGGTTAGGATAATAGAAGGGCTGGCTTCTCGCGAGGAGGAGTCAGCCCTTTTGCCATACCCTCAGGGGATCTTCCTTCAAGGGCGGTTATGGGTTACCAGCCTTTGTTATAGCCGTAGCGGAAGTCGAGCTCCTTGCGCAGTAGGTCTCGCACTTCGTTCTCCGAAGATGAGAACGAGAACAGATCGCCCAACTTGGTACAATTCTCTATATCAAGCACCTGACTAGCTAGCGCTCGAGCGACCACCAACTTAGAGCTATCAAAACTGGGAACGGAGCACAAGGCTTTGAATTGCTGAGCCGTCACTCCGGCATCGGCAGGATAGAGTGCCATCACCTTTTCCACATCCGACTTAAAGGAGCAATCCTCAAGCTCCTCTAGCAATGCCTTGTAGGTCTGCTGCGGGAGGGGGCGCAATCGGAATCCTTTGGAGTTCGTCACAGATGAGTAATCCCTACGAGGGCGACCATAATCGTCTCTATCACCTGGGCGTCCGTAATCCAAAGAAAGATACCTCTCGGCATCAATGTACTCTGTACCATAACCCGAGAAGTAAAAATTGCAATCGTATATAACTCGCTTCCGCGCATGGGCTTGCTCCAGAGGCACCTCTACTCTTACCCGATAGTTACCCCGAGGCAGAGCCACATAGCAACTATAGGTAGGGTTGCAAACTCGTGTATTATCTATATACACAATGATGGGGACGCTCTTTGCTTCGATAGAGATACCCGCGAGACTTTGCGCAGAAAGCGTTGTTGCCAAAGCAAACGTAAGCAATAGGGAAAGGAGTAGAGTGTAGCGTTTCATAAGGCTTACTATTTACAATTTATACTCTCCCCAAAGGTAAAACATTCTCCCCAAAAACCGTCCTCCCCTCCACAGCGCACGGTCTCCTCTGCATAATTGGCGTTGATGATGGTAATGGCAGATATTTTCCGTAATTTTGTGCTCGGTAATCATAGTAATTATCATCTGTAAATTTTGGTATTCGAGCAGTATAAAGATACAGCACTCTTGGTCAATTGACAGATTTATAAACAGTTACACCCCATCAAGCTCACATTAAATACTGATGAAAAGAATTGCATCCATACTGTTTATCCTTACGCTTTCGATAGGGAGTGTACATGCCATTAGTCTTGCCGACTCCATACGTCAGGAAATGAGACACCTTGAGGGGCAAGATCTCTTGCAGGCACACAGCAACCTTTGCCAGTTAGCAGCCTCCCAAGACGATATGCAGTATGAGTTGCGCTGTATCCGCGAATTTCTTGCGGAGGCTCTGAAACAAAAGGACGCGAAAGCCGAAGGGATGGCACGCGTCAGACAGCTCTATTGCTACTACAATTACGACAACCTAGACAGCATCCTCTTCTATCTGCCGGCGTCGCTCAAGTCTCTGAAGAAAAACAAGACGTGGGACTATTACTACAATGCGTGGAGCGTCTTGGTAGAGAGGTATATTTACGAGGAAAAACTGCAGACCGCCCTGCTCGAGGCACGGAAGATGTATGCTGATGCACGCGCTGAGAATAGCAACTACGGACTGGGCGTTTCCTCATACGATATAGGCTGCATCTACCAAACGATGGGACGCTTTCGTGAGGCGGAAAAATCCTTAACGGAAAGCATTGCCGCTCTCTCTAAGGAAGAAGACATCTCGCAACTGCTCTCCGCTTACAATGCTTTAAGCGAAATCCTCGACGAATTGGGAGAGTACGACAGATTGCGGAGAATAGTCGAGGAATGGAAATCCGTCCTCGACAAATATCGGGAGGAGTCACTGCGAAAGGGGTATACCCAGTCGCTAAATGGGCGTTACCTCTACTGCACGCTGGCTGCCGCCGTTGCCGAGATAGAGACGGCAGATTATACAAAGGCTGGCGAACTACTGAAGCAAGCAGAGATATACGCCGAGGGACGCAAAGCTGTTGCACAGTTCAAGCTCCTGCAAGTGCAGGCACGCTACTATGCGGCGATGAAACAATATGACAAAGCAATAGCCTGCAACCATAAGAACATAGAAATCATTGCCGCCTCGGGCGACTCCGTGAGTCTACTCTCCGTACAGACCCAGCAGGCAGATTTCCTCCTAAAAGCCGGGCGGTATAAAGAGGCTGCCGAACTCTACCATGAGATCCTTCCCCACAAGGATAGAGTGCGCACCACGGAACTTGCCAATCAGCTTGACGAGCTGCAGACCATCTTCGAGGTAGATAAGCTCACGCTACGCAACGAAGTCATCACCACACGTTTCTACCTCTCTCTCGTTATCGGGATGCTGCTGTTGCTTGCTTTTGTCCTATACATTATATATACGCGCAGGCTGCGCCGTAAGAACCGAGCTTTGTACGACTCTATCCTACAATCGCAACGTACGCAAGACAAAGCGGAGGAGGCGGCGAGAACCACTTCCGAAGAACAACTCGACCACAAAAGCAAGCTCTACCGCCAACTGTGCGAACTGATGCAGACCGAAGAGCTCTACAAAGACGCGACCCTGAACCGAGATATTTTGGTCGAACGGCTCAGCACAAACTCCGTTTACCTCGCCGATGCCGTGCACAAATATGCCGAAGGCGCCACCATCAATGAGTTTATCAACAGCTACCGTCTGCGCCGTGCGGCCTCTCTACTGACAGAAAATCCGAACCTAAACATCAACGAGGTGGAATACCAATCGGGCTTCAACTCTCGCTCCACCTTCAACCGCTGCTTCCGAGCCTGCTACGGCATGTCACCCTCGGAATACAAGGTCATCTCCAAAGAAAAGAAGATAGGGAAGTAACCCTCAAAGGGGGGAAAAAGAGCCGAGATGGCGACTTTTTCCTCCGCCCTCGAGCAAGCGGAGATCCGCAACGAGACTGGAAAAAAAGAGTCGGGATGGCAACTTTTTCCTCATTTATACCTATCTGATTTAGAGCCTCTTGCAAATATGAGACGCTTTTTTCCAAATATGGCACATCCCCAAAATCCCTCTTTTTTAATTTTGTACCGTCATCAAGTTTTGTATCGTCATCAAAACGAAAAAAAGAAGGATGAAGACGGGAATGTATTGGGTGTACATAACGGAGGATAGCGAGAGCGGAATAACCATTGGGTTCTCTACCGAGATGGATAAGACGTTCTTTGAGCTTTCCATGCGAGGAGCGACCCTTTCCTATCTCTGTTCCTTTTCCATTCCTTTCGATGCGTTGGCACACAAACATCTGCTTGAGGATCTCTCGCCACGGACGATTAGGAGATTCATGCGAAGCCATCGGGAGGAGACCAAGCGACGTTGCGACAAACTCTTATCTACATCTAAATACCGAGAAGCGAACATTCTAAATTAAATCAAGATATGAATTATAAAAGAATTGTGTTGTTGGCGGTACTGCTTGGAGGGATAATTCTCCCCACCCATGCACAGCCGGCTCCGGAAGGGCGAACCACGGTTCGAGGATGGTACACCGGACTTCGTGGCGGAGTGTCGGCAGGGTCGTCTACATTTGTTTCGGCTGCTGCCGATAAGTTCCGAACCGGGTGGAGTGCAGGCATTTTCGGCGGTTACCGATTTAATTCTGTACTCTCTCTCGAGGGCGCATTAAAGTGGGGAGAAGTCACGCTCGGCGTCCGCAAGGGCGATGTCGACGCAGACTATTGGCTAGGCAGAGACCTTGTGCGCTACCATGCCCCCGTCATCGACTTCGAGGGTTGGAACTACAACGACCTCAAAAGTCGCATCAACGCCCAGAGTTTTAGTCTGCAGGGCAATATCAACTTGTTGGGATTCTTCCATTCCGGCAATTGCCGCTGGCGCATGGAGGTCTCCCCCCTTGTCTCGCTTGTGCGTACGAAGGCTCGTTTCGTGACGATTCCCAACGACGAGACCGTTATGAGTCTCAAGCCCCAATGGCATGCCGGATGGGGTGGCGAGGCACAAATCGGATATCGGGTGTCCGAGCATTGGGAGCTCGGCATCTATGGCGGCTTCACGCAGCTTCTTGGCAAACGCTTCGACCGCATCCCCGAGCAGAGCTACAAAACCAACCGGCTCTACGAAGGCGGTCTGAAGCTCACGTATGCTTTCGGTAAGCAATGGAAGAGAACGGAGGCATTGAAGCCCATCGAACCCGGCATGCCCGAGGGGAACGCGCTCTACGAACAACCGGCACGGAAAGTGGACAACGAACCGGAAGCAACAGAGAAGGCCGAACCGCTGGATCAATCAACGACAACGGCTCCCCCCTCTCCCGAAGTAAGTATCGCCCCCGTAGAGAGTGCGGCAGCCATCGACTTCCCCACCGTCTACTTCGCCTTCAACAGTGCAACGATCTCGAGCGAAGAGGAGGCGAAAATGCAACAGACACTGCGCTTACTACAAGACAACCCGAAGCTGAATATCATCATAATAGGCTGGTGCGACACAGTGGGCAACGCTGCCGTTAACCTACGGATGTCTCAGAAGCGTGCCGAAGCCCTCAAAACATGGCTGACCTCCCGAGGTATCAGTGCCGCCCGTATCAAGGCCGTGGGCAGAGGCCGAGACTTCAACGAAAAGGAGGCTGCCAAAGCGCGCCGTTCGGAAACAGCAAAGGAGGATTAAACAATGAAACAAACACCCTTTTATTACACACTTCGGAGACTCTTAGCACTCTCCGTCATGTCACTTTTGACTTTGGCCACACTCTCGCTTACCTCTTGCCGCCACAAGGATACAGAGCATGATGATTACGGACTTTCTGCCGCTCTTTCCTGGGCAGACCCTGCCGATGCCGGCCGTGAAATCAAAAACGTCAGGATATGGATATTCCAAGCCGGTGGCAAGCTCGTGGCTAAGCGTCAGTATGGCAGTAAGTTTCTGATCGCCCTCGACATTCATCCCCTTCCCGTTGGGGAGTACGACGTGGTGGCTACGACCAACCTTATCGAGCCTTTCGGGGCGGAGGGTGACGAGACCTTTTCCTCCCTGTTGCTCAAACTTCGGGAGGCTTCCACCTCGGCCGGGCACGCCCACTATGCCGTGGGGCACATCAGCCTACCGAAGGACAGAAATAGCCGTATTGCTCTCAGCCTGCGCCGCATCCTCTCGGAGCTTACGGTAGAGGTGGAGGGCGCCCCCCGGGGCACAAGGCTCGAAACGATGGTACTCAATGCCGCCGATGCCCTTGTACCCTCGCAAAAAGGAGCCGAAGGCATTTGGGGTAGAGCTTCTAACAACAAGCAGCCCGCCCAAGGCAAGAGCGCCATTGAGCAGAACGGACTTATCAAGACCGAGATCCTTCGCCCGATGCCCACGGTGAGCCATGGTGCATATGCCTACCTCCGGTTTACGTTCCGCCTGGCGGACGGAAGCCTGCGCGAGTGCGCTGCAGAGGCTCCGATCATGAAGCCGGCAGGCAAGTATACGTTGAAGATGAAATACTCCGAACTCAAACCCTTTATGCACATCAAACCCACACGTATCAGCGACTGGGAAGAGGGGTGGACCGTAGTTGGAGAAATACTCAACCCTGATGACTAAACGGGGCAAATGACGAAATGAATGCCCCCTCCCCCCCCTATCTCTAAACTATTCAAATTCAATCACATAAAATTAGCAAGTATGAAGAAAAAGACTCTTTTCGCTGCCGCGCTGGCAGCCGTTGTGCTCGTAAGCTGCAACAACAAGCAGGTGCAGTCAGAGGCCAAGCCTGAGTACATCACCGTGAGCACCTCTATTGACAACCTGACCCGCGTCTCCACCACAGGCGATGCCTCTCGGTTTGACGAAGGCGACAAAATCAGCGTCTATGCCTGGACAGGCACTGCCGACGAGGTGCCCACTGCCAACCTGGTGGTGAACAACTCCCTCAACGAGCTGAAAGGCGGCAAGTGGCTGCCTACGCCCCTTATGAAATGGGCGAACATGTCCACGCCCCACTTCTTCCTCTCCGTTTACCCTGCACGCGCCATTGCCGACTTCAAAGCCGACCCCGTGAAGGTAGATATAGAGAAACAGATGGAGAGCGACCTACTTGTGGCCGTCAATACGGGCGAGAGCAAAGCCGGGCTCAAAGCCACCGACAACCCCGTGTCGCTCCGCTTCGACCACATGATGTCTAAGCTTATTGTAGAGCTGACCTACCGCAACGAGTTCAGCAAAACACCCACCGTGGCTTCGGTAAGCACTGAGGCTAAGAACGAGGGTACCATCGATTACCTCAAGGGCGTAATTACGCTCAAGGGGGCTTCCGCTCCGTTCCACCTACAGACGCTGACAGCCAACGAGGCATACGCTTCCGTTATCATGCCACAGGCGGTGCAGAAGTTCACGATCACCATCGATGGCAAGAACTTCGTCTACACCCATCCCACACCGCTCACCCTCGTCAAGGGCAAGAAGCAGACCGTAAAACTCATTGTCGGGCGCAACCGCATCGAGCTGGATCAAGTGGTTATCAACGACTGGGGAGCCGCCGAAGACATCACAGGCGGAGAAGCGGTAGATTGAATATAGTAAGCACTGACTAAGAAACCAACTTCAAAAAAAGAAAAAAGGAATATGAAGAACCATTTTTTCATCTCAATGCTTGCAGCGGTGGCTCTCCTCGGGGGGCTGACCGCCTGCAACGGCAAACTCGACAAAGCCCCCAGGGCAGACCAAGTGCCCGAAAATGCCGTGCGGATTACAGTCAGTATCGGCAACCCGTTTGCCACCACCCGTTCCATGCCACTAGGCACGGAGGAGGAGCAAGCCAAGTTCAACGTGGGCGACGAAATCTTGGTGAAAGACAACTTCCTAAACTATGCCACCTATCGTTTCGATGGCTCTGCCTGGAAGCCCAAAGACGGCAAGTACCTCCTTTGGAAAGCAGATATGGAGTCTTTCGTAGCCTATTATCCCGCCGAATCTGGCGAGAATTCATTTTCATATGTTCATCCAACAGACCAGAGCAGTACAGAAAAAATCGCTAAAGCAGACATAATGCAGGGGGGTCTTGATAAAGCAAAGACGAAAGAGGCGTTGCACTTTGTGATGCAACGCTGGACGGCACGCCTCATTGTCGAGATAGCCGGCTTCAAGTCCGAATTTCCCGCCGATGCCAAGGTGGAGAACGTCAGGTTCCTTAACAAGGCAAACGCAAGTGCCCCTCTAAGAACATACATACCCTATGCCAAGGGCGAGGGCAAGACGGGCAGCACCTACACGGTGCTCGTTCCCGATAATGTTGCGTTCCATGAGATTTCCCTCGAAGTAGGCGGCAAAAAGATGACCGCCAAGCTGTCGGAAATTTCGTATAATAGAGGCCAGAGCTACACCTACCGCCTCACCGTGGGCAAGGAGAAACTCGAGACGACCGAAGTAACGGTATCCGACTGGACCGGTAGCGCAGTTATCCCCGGCGGAGAAGCCAAGGCGAACTAAGGAACCCACCTGTCGCACTCACAGTACGGCTTCGGTCGAAGCATAAGTAAAACAGAATGAGTATATAACCCATCAAAAAAGACAGCAAATGTTGATTCATCAAATAAAAAAAGGAGTTGCCTATGTAGGCAAAAACAAGGGTAAGACCGTTTACTACGCAGCCCCCATTGTACAAGACAAGGTTACCTCCCATCAGGTGGAAAACCGTATTATCAAGGCCACGGCACTATCGCGTGCCGATGTACGCAGTGCCATCACCGCCCTTGCCGAAATCGTGCGCGAAGAGATGCTTGCCGGGCGGGCGGTAGCTCTCGCCGACCTCGGCTCGTTCCGAATCGTCTCGACCGGTAGATGCATGGCCACGGAGAAAGAGGTGACCGCCGATACCCTGAAGGAGCCGCGCATACAGTTCCTCCCCAAAATGGAGATGCGCAATATGGCTAAGAGCATACAGCGCGTTGTGCTACGCCCCGGCGAGACCATGCCCACACCCAAGAACAAGAAGCCATTGGGTTGAACCCCCGACGAAAGAAACATTTTCATTCCTCAATACGAAATTCAATAACAAAAAAATAATCTAGATAATGAAGACAATAAAGAACCTGGCAATGCTTGCCGTTGCCGCACTTGCCGCTGCTGCATGCAGCCATGACAAAAACCTCGTCGCCCCCACCGACCATTTCCCTGCCGACGGCGTCATCCGCGTGGCTACCGACGTAACTCGCCCACAAACCCGTGCCGGGATGGAAACCGGCAACCTTACGATGTTCCAACTTCGTGTAAAGAACCCCGAGAGCGACGGCTATTCTTACAACGCCCTCATGAAGAAAGAGGGTAGCGACTGGGTGAGCTACAACAACGACGGCACCACAAAAATGGTGATGCTCTGGCAGAACAAGACGCAAAAAGTGAACGTAGCCGCCGTATACATCCCCGGCGTCACGCTGATCGACGATTATTGGAAGACCACCGACGGCATACCCGTAAGTATTGCGGTAAGAGAAAACCAGAGCAATGCCGACAGTCTGAACAAAAGCGACATCCTCGTGATGAAGGACCACGAGGTGGACCCCACCAGTGCCACCGACCTGACCCCACAAGGCAAGATAAAAGTAGAGCTCAAGCACCGCCTCGCTAAGCTCAACCTCACGGTGAATCTCGGCACGCAGTTCAACCTAGGCGGCACCGCCACCAACCCCATCACCGCAGTGAGCGTGGAGGGCACGAAGACCGAAGCCGACTGGACGCTCATCACCGACGTGCTGGAGGGGCAGAGCGTGGTGAAACCCATTAAACTCTTCGAGGCTGCTTACGCCGCCGGCGAGGGTAAAACGAAGAGTGCCGTGGCGAAGTACGAATGCATCCTCATGCCGCAGACCATCACTTCCAACGGCTTTATGGTGAAGATTGTCATAGGAGGCAAGACGTATACATGGAAGTCCTCGGGCGAAGTCACCCTCGCACCCGATACGCAGTACAACCTCACCCTCTCCGTGGGCAAGGACGTCGTAATCGTCGGCAGCTTCTCCGCTAAGCCGTGGACCGACGGCGGCTCAAGCAACATCGAGACGGAGTAAAAACTTTTTGATGCAATGAAACTCAACGTAATGATAATGCTTGCAGCGGCGGCTCTCCTTGGGGGGCTGACCGCCTGCAATAGCAAACTTGACGAAGCCCCCAGGGCAGACCAAGTGCCCGAAAATGCCGTGCGGATTACAGCCAGCATCGGCAACCCGTTTTCCGCCACCCGCTCCATGCCGTTAGGCACGGAGGAGGAGCAGGGCAAGTTCAAGGAGGGCGACGAAATCTTTGTAGCCCGGAAAGAAAATAGTGATATCAAAGAGTATGCCATCTATCGTTTCGATGGCTCTGTCTGGACGCCCAAAGACGGTAAGTATCTCCTCTGGGTGAAAGACCGGATTGATCTCGAAGCCTTTTATCCGGCCGAAGTAGGCTTGAAAGCCTTGAAAGGGGAAGTACCTGATCTTCAAACAGACCAGAGTACTAAAGAAAATATCGCTAAAGCAGACTTCATGGCAATAGAGCTTAAGCAGGTAAAAAAGACGGATCAGGCATTGAATTTAGAGATGAAACGCCTGACATCACGCTTCATTGTCAAGATAGCCGGCTTCAACTCCGAATTTCCTGCCGATGCCAAGGTGGAGAATGTCAAATTCATTCATGGAGCATTCACACCCTACGCCGAGGGCGATGGCAAGACGGGCAGCACCTACACTGTGCTCATTCCGGACGCTAACCTTGTATTTGATATTTCCCTTGCCGTAGGTGGCAAGACGATGACCGCTAAGCTGCCAGGAAGTTCCTTTGAGCAAGGCAAGAGCTACACCTACCGCCTCACCGTGGGCAAGGAGAAACTCGAGACGACCGAAGTAACGGTATCCGACTGGACAAGTAGCGCAGTCATCCCGGGCGGAGAAGCCGAGGCGAACTAAGATTAGTATTGAGCTCTGCTCACTATTAAATAGAGATTAGATCCGATTGGAGATCCCCCTCTCTCAGGCTTTTTCTTGGGAGGGGGGTATCTTTTTCTAACAGCGGTAGCAAGTAGTCCGTACTTCCCCCATGGTAGGTGTGGGAGAGAAAAGCCGAGAGAGCCCCGAGCGTACACCTTAATAAAGGAGGGAATTATCCCCCAAGAAAGAAGCACAAAGCAGCACAAAACGACACAAAGCAGCACAACGCGGCACATTTTGGGCGAGGCTATTGCACAGCGCAAAATCTCGCTTTACCTTTGCAATGCAATCCACGAGAGAGAGGGCGCTCTCCAGCACAAGTGGGAATAAGAGCAACAAGCCATACTACAGAAGACTCTCCCCCCTAATCTACATTGTATTTTGTGCAGAAGAGGAAGAGGACAAAAAGCTTTGAAGACAATGCCGGCTTACCCCTATCAAAGACGCATTCTTTAGTACTACGCCACACTCCATCCCCCACTCCCCCTCCACGAGGAGAGCAAAAACATTTTATTAACTATTTATTCCGACAAAAGTTATGTCTGTAAATTATCGTGTGGTCCGTCGAACCCTTAACTTCGACAAAGCGAATCCCAAAGAAGTTGTTGTCGCTCAAACCGAACCTCGTGCCACCACGGGTCTCGAAGATCTTATCTCGCTCATCGGTCAGATCTCTGCCATCTCGCGAGGCGATGTACTCAGCGTTATCAGTACACTCACGCGCCTCATTGCCGACGAATTGGCCAAGGGCAATATCGTAGAAATAGGAGAATTGGGGCGCCTCCGCTTCAATATGCGTAGCAAGGCTGCCAAGAGCGTCAAAGAGTTTACGCACAGCAATATTCTCACCCCTACGCTGCACTTCTTGCCCGGTATGCTGCTCAAAGATGCGCGCCGCCGTATCCGCTTCACCCTTGTTGACGAAAAGGGGAAATCCACAGAGGGCAAAGGGAAGCCTACGACCCCTCCCAATAGTGGTAGTGGTACCGGTTCATCCACTGGAGGAGATGGGAACGAATAAACTCTAACCTTACTCTCGTCAACTCTAACTAAGAGGGGGCAAAGGTCGGCTCCTCCCCGTGAAAAGGGACTCCACTTTTGCCCCCGACCTTTTATTCTCACCCCCTCCTCTCGTAACAAAACATAGAAACTCTACGAGGAGGGGACACTATACTCCATTAAAAACGACAACACGTATATGAATGTACAATATATTGTAGTGCATTGCTCTGCCACGCGCATCAATCGCCCTTATAAGGTGGAGCAGTTGGAGCGCGATCACCAAGCCCGAGGGATGCGCTCTGCCGGTTATCATTTCTACATTCCGAGGGATGGTATTATCATTCCTCTCCGCCCCCTCAACGTAGTGGGGGCACACGCCCGAGGTTATAACCGCAAAAGCATTGGGGTATGCTACGAAGGCGGATTGCTCAGCGACGGTACCCCCAGCGACACGCGCACCCTAGAGCAAAAAGGAGCCCTTGTGCTACTCCTCAGGATGCTGCGCAGATGTTACCCCCAAGCGCGCATTGTAGGGCATCGCGATCTCAGCCCCGACCTCAATAGAGATGGCAAGATTTCTCCCAACGAGTGGACTAAGTTATGCCCTTGTTTCGACGCGAAGGAGGCGTATGCTCAGCTATGAATCGCCCCTCTTTCCAGCTTTGGTATGCCGCCATCACTACCCTGCTCGGCATCGTACTGCTCTTCTGTTCGTTTTATGCGCCTCCCGAGGGGGAGATCTCTCCTACCGTAATGGTAGCTTTTGGCGAGATCTGCACCTTTGCCGGAGCTCTGATGGGTTTGGATTACAAATGGCGCAATCGAGACCCTAAATAGTACGAAACAAAGATCCTCTTTATACACAACACGACCCTCCGAGCCCCTCTATACGGGATGTAGGAGGGTCTCTATCTATCTCTCGAGACGCACTCTCCCCTTCGCATAATATACTTACGAAAAAGAGGGCACAAAGCTCCCAAAATTGCTACCTTTGCCTTGGTTACCTACCCAAAAGAGAGCCCGAGGAGCGGAGGCATTTACCGATCAAATTCTACCTCCCTAGGGCGAGGCTGTAACCTAGCCGGAAGCTCTCCGAGGGAGGTCAAAACCCGATTCTATATATAAGGGATGTAGTTCTCTCTCCCTAGAGAGGCGTGCATCTATCGAAGTTCTCCCCATTCCTCCTAAATATCCCGGAGAGGAGGGAACACAACGAGAAGTTTATTTATTCGCTCTTCTCCCCTCACACCACGCTAAGAAAGTGGGGAAAAGAAAGAAGAGTATGTGTATATATTTTATTATCTATTTATGATGAATTGGAAGATCAGGAAGTCGACCCCACAGGAGGAGCTGTGCTATAGCTTAGAAGCTCGCCCCTATGCCACCCAAGAAGTTGCCCTCAAATGGTTTAGCATCGAAGGGAACATTACCAGCAACCCTAAGCAAAATGCCGTGCGCAATATGCGCAACTACATCAAAAGACATCGCGACCTGCAAGAAGCCCTTGCCCGTGAGGGGTACCGCTCGTACATGCGCAGCCTATCCCCCGTGTTGGTACAGCTCATTGTGACTCATCGCTCCAAGATGAAAGTGATCATAACCCCTATCGGTTTGGAGCATAGTTAGATTCGCCTTTATAGGGGCACAGAGAGGGCTCTCTCATTGGCAAGAAATTGCTACCTTTGCAAGCGGAGTATTCCTCTCACAAATTAAACGAGATTCGAAGTAATAAAAAGCAATGACAGACGATTCGTTACCGCCGCAGACTTCAGACGATAAGTCGCCCATAGGCATAAAGTGCAGCGACCCGACAAGGCGAGAGAGCGTCTATCATGCTATTACGCTCGCCTCATTATAGATAGGAGGAGGGCTGAGGGCTATCCCAAGAGAAAGCCTCCCCACAAAAGCTCTCTCCCCCAAAGATGAATCTATAATTAGGGCTCCGAGCCTGCCCAATGCCCTGCCCTCTAAGAAGAGAATGAGGCATTTATTCTTATCGTCTACGCACTTTACGACAAAAAACGTGCATTCCCTTCTCACGAAAAAAAGACTATGCGTAGATACTTTTACCCCGAAAAAGGCTTTGTTGAGACCGACACCCTACACGAGGGTTGCTGGATGAAAGTGGTAAGCCCCACAACAGAAGACCTCGACTTCTTGACCAACGACCTAGGCATCCCCGAGTCGTTCATTGCCGACATTGCCGACGCCGACGAGCGTCCGCGTACGGAAGAAGAAGAGGGCTGGAACCTAACCATTGTGCGCATCCCCATCGTGGCAGCCGACTCTGCCACGCCCTATACCACCATCCCTATAGGTATCATTTACTCCCCCGAGCGGCACATTATGATAACGGTGTGCTACCATCGCACGCAATTGATGCCCGATTTTATTGGGCACAACCGGCGCAAAAAGATTGTGGTAACGAGCGAGACGGATTTCATTTTCCGCCTCGTACACAGCTCGGCGGTATGGTTCCTAAAGTACCTCAAGCAGATAAGTTCGCTTATCATGGAAGCGGAAGAGGCTCTCGAGAGCAGCGTGCGCAACGAAGACCTTTTGCAGCTTATGAAGCTACAAAAGTGCCTCGTATACTTTAGCACCTCCATCCGAGGAAACGAAGCCGTTATCAACAAGTTGCAGGGGAGCCGACGCAGCATCGGATACGACGAAGACCTTGCAGAAGACGTTAGTATTGAGCTCAAGCAGGCCTACAATACCGTGACCATCCATGCCGAAATCCTAACGGGGACGATGGATGCTTTTGCCAGCGTTATCTCCAACAATGTGAACACGATCATGAAGCGAATGACCAGTGTTTCCATCCTTCTCATGCTCCCCACCCTTATTGCCAGCCTATACGGAATGAACGTGCCCAACGGGCTGGAGCATTCTCCCATCGCATTTTGGGGGTTGGTAGTTATTGCCGTTGTTATCTCGGTAGGTGCCTTCTTCCTACTCAAACGCATCAAATGGTTTTAAGACAATAACAGAAAACGAATACATATATATATGATCACGATCAACGACCTCTGCATCCAATTTGGCAAACGCGTCCTGTTTCAGGATGTCAATCTCAAGTTCACACCCGGCAATTGCTACGGGATCATTGGAGCCAATGGAGCAGGTAAGTCTACTCTACTTCGCGCCATTAGTGGGCAAATAGACCCCACTCGTGGTAGCATTTCTTTGGGCCCCGGCGAGCGTCTCAGCGTACTTAGTCAGGATCACTTTGCCTTCGATGAGTTTACCGTCCTCAATACCGTTTTGATGGGGCACAGTACCCTATGGGAGGTGATGGAGGAGAAAAATGCCATCTATGCCAAGGAAGATTTTTCCGACGAAGACGGCAATCGTGTGGCAGAATTGGAGGAGCAATTCGCCAACCTAGACGGCTGGAATGCCGAGAGTGATGCGGCAGCCCTTCTCAGCGGGCTTGGAATCAAAGAAGATCTCCACTACCAACTCATGAAGGATATTAGCGGTAAGCAAAAAGTGCGCGTGCTCCTTGCCCGTGCCCTCTTTGGTAAACCCGATAACCTTTTGCTGGACGAACCTACCAACGACCTTGACCTCGATACCGTAGGATGGCTCGAAGATTATCTTGCAGAAACAGAGAGTACCGTACTCGTTGTAAGCCACGACCGTCACTTCCTCGACGCTGTTTCTACCCACACCATAGACATAGACTTTGGTAAGGTGCGCCAGTTTGCCGGGAACTATTCCTTCTGGTACGAGTCTAGTCAATTGGCCCTCCGCCAGCAGCAACAGCAGAATAAAAAGAACGAGGAGAAGCGCAAGGAGCTCGAAGAATTCATCCGCCGCTTTAGTGCCAATGTGGCCAAGAGCAAACAGACAACCAGTCGCAAAAAGATGCTCGAGAAGCTCAATATCGACGAAATTGTGGCCTCCTCTCGCCGTTACCCCGGGATTATATTCCAACCCGAGCGTGAGCCGGGCAACCGCATTCTAGAGGTCAAGGGGCTAACCGCAAGCATCGAAGGGCAAATCCTTTTCCAAGACCTCAACTTCAATGTAGAGCAGGGCGATAAGATCGTTTTCATCAGCCGCGACCCTCGTGCGATGACGGCTCTTTTTGAGATTATCAACGACAATCGAAAAGCCGATTCGGGTACATTCGAATGGGGACAAACCATCACCAAAGCCTATCTCCCTCTGGATAATACCAACTTCTTCAATACCGATATGAACTTGATAGAGTGGCTCGGGCAGTTCGCTCAGGATACCAACGACGTCTATATCAAGGGATTCCTCGGGCGTATGCTCTTCAGCGGTGAGGAAGTAAATAAGAGCGCTTCGGTACTCTCCGGGGGAGAAAAGATGCGCTGTATGATCTCCAAAATGATGCTTCCCCCGGGAGCTAACGTGCTCGTGCTGGATACCCCCACCAACCACCTTGACCTAGAGTCCATCCAAGCCTTCAATAATACGCTCATCGGATTCAAGGGGAATGTCCTCTTCAGCAGCCACGACCACGAGTTTATTCGTACCGTTGCCAATCGTGTAATTGAGTTGGGCCCCAAGGGGAGCATCGACAAGATTATCAATTACGATGACTATATCAGCGATACCTCGCTACTCGAGCGTCGTGAGGCTATCTATTAATCATCAAGAATGCCATATCCTATGAAAAGAACTATCCTCAGTCTCCTCGCAGCCGTTTCGCTTGCCATACCCGCGTATGCAGCAGGCTATAGCGATGGAAATCCAACCCAACAGACTTCTCAATCCTCTATGATGACTCCGGAAATGCTCCTTACCATGGTTCGGATAGGAGGCTTCTCCCTCTCCCCAAACGGCAAACAGGTTGTGTACAGCGTGAGCCTACCAAGTATCCAAGACAACAAGGCTAAGACGCAACTTTTCCTTGTCAATAGCGATGGTTCGGGTTGCAAAGCGCTCACCGATGGCACGCGCACAGCCGTCTCTCCTCGCTGGATCGAAGACGGGAAGCGCATCGCCTATCTTACGGTTATTGAGGGCGAGATGCAACTTGTCAGCATCCTTCCCGATGGCACCGACCAGCGTCAAGTAACCCGCATCCCCGGGGGAATCACCGGATACCTCTACAGCCAAGACGGTAAGCAACTCGTGTACACGGCGGACATCAAGCTCCCCAACGAAGCGAAAGATCGCAACCCCGACCTCGATAAAATCTCGGGACGTGTCATTACTGATCTTATGTACAAGCATTGGGATGAGTGGGTAGAAACCGCTCCGCATACCTTCGTTGCCTCTCTCGCTCAGCAGCCCATTACACAAGGGAAAGACCTCCTAGAGGGCGAACTATTCGAGGCTCCCATGAAGCCCCACAGCGACGAGAGCGACATCGCCATTACCCCCGATGGTAAAGGGATTGCCTACGCTAGTCGTAAAAAAACGGGCTTGGAATACAGCATCTCTACCAACTCAGACATTTATTACTATGACCTCACATCCGGTACTACCACCAACCTAACCGAGGGTATGATGGGCTACGATACACATCCCTCCTTCTCCCCGGATGGTAAATACATGACATGGTGTAGCATGGAGCGCGATGGCTACGAATCGGATCTGATTCGCCTCTTCCTCCTCAATAGAACTACGGGCGAAAAGACCTATCTCACCGAAGGCTTTGAGTACAACGTAGAGCACCCCACCTGGAGCCCAGACGGCAAGAGCATCTACTTTATTGCTTGTGTAGAAGCCGAGTCGCACCTATACGAACTCTCGCTCAAGAACAAGAAAATCCGCCGCATCACCCAAGGACAGATGGATTATGTGGGCTTCGACCTACAAGGCACGACGCTCGTTGCAGCACGCCAAACCATGCTAGCCCCCACCGACCTCTACCGTGTTGACATCAAAAAAGGAACGGCTACGGCTATTACAAAGGAGAACGAATCGACACTCGCTCAGCTGGGAGACATTCGTTGCGAAAAGCGTTGGATGAATACCACCAATGGCGAAAAGATGCTCGTATGGGTACTCTATCCCGCCAATTTTGATGCCTCAAAAAAATATCCCTCAATCCTATATTGCCAAGGAGGACCACAGAGCACCATCAGCCAATTCTGGTCCTATCGCTGGAATCCTCGCATCATGGCGGAGAATGGATATATCGTAATTCTCCCCAATCGTCACGGCGTTCCCGGATTCGGTAAGGCTTGGAACGAACAAATTAGTGGCGACTACGGCGGTCAGAACATGCGCGACTACCTAACGGCTGCCGATGAAATGAAGAAAGAACCCTACATAGATCCCAACGGGATGGGCTGTGTAGGTGCCAGCTACGGCGGCTTCTCGGTATATTGGCTTGCAGGTCATCACGAAAAGCGATTCAACTGCTTTATTGCCCATGCCGGCATCTTCAATTTGGAAGCTCAGTACCTCGAAACGGAGGAGAAATGGTTTGCCAATTGGGATATGGGAGGTGCTCCTTGGGAAAAATCCAATGCAACCGCACAACGCACCTTTGCCACCTCGCCTCATCTCTTCGTGGATAAATGGGATACGCCCATACTTATCATTCACGGAGAGCGAGACTACCGCATCTTGGCGTCACAAGGGATGATGGCTTTTGACGCAGCTCGTATGCATGGCGTTCCCACCGAGATGTTGCTCTATCCCGACGAGAATCATTGGGTGCTCCAACCCCAGAATGCGGTACTTTGGCAGCGCACATTCTTCCGTTGGCTAGACCGCTGGCTCAAAAAATAATCCTTTATAAACCGTACAAACATGGGGCGTACCAAGATCTTTTACTTGGTATGTGCCCTTGTTTTTTATTCCTATGATTAAGAATATCATCTTCGACTTTGGAGGAGTTCTTGTCGACCTCGACAGAGACGAAGCCGCCAGACGTTTTTTAAGCCTCGGGGTACACGACATAGAAGAACTGCTTGATCCCTACCTACAACGAGGGGTTTTTCTAGAGCTTGAGCGGGGTACTTACTCTGCCTCTCGCTTCGAGGATCTCCTAAACGAGCAGTACCATCTCTCCCTCACACATCAGCAGGTAAGCTGGGCTGTGCAAGGGTTTATCAAAGAGGTCCCTCTCTATAAGTACGACTATCTCCGTGAGTTGCGCAAAAAGTACTACCTCGGAATCTTAAGCAACACCAACCCCTACATTCTCGAAACGGTAGAGGCTCCCGGCTTCCTTCCCAATGGAGGTTCGCTCCCCCAAATGGTAGATCACATCTACGCCTCCTGCCGCATGGGGCTTCTAAAGCCAAGCCCCGAAATATACCAAAAGATGCTCTCCGAAGGCCAAATGAAGCCCGAAGAGACTCTTTTTGTAGACGATGGGATAGCGAACGTAGAGGCGGCTCAAGCTCTCGGCATCCACTCCCTTCTCGTAAAAAACACTGAAGATTGGCATGACGCCCTACAAGACATGCTCAATCAGCTGGAGAAGTAACCCACTAACTCTCTAAGAGACAAGGAAGTAAGATATAAGCAAGAAAAATATTTTTGCTCTGTGAGATCTAAAATAGTTGCATATCAAAAGTTTGTAGTAACTTTGCAGAGTATTTGCTGGAGTTACCCACTAAAGGGGATCGTCTGGCAGTTTTGTGTATCTACATTTGAGTGAGAATATAGAACAAAGAAATAGTATTATTAATTAAGAAGAAAATGAAAAAGGTATTTGGTATCATCGCTCTTTCTATGGCTCTTTTTGCCTGCGGTGGCAACAAAAACGAAGAAACAACTGACACAACTGCTACTGTTGTAGAAGAAGTTGTAACTCCTACTCTTCAAATGGGTGAATGGAAGGCTGGTGAAGTATCTCTTACCCTCAACGAAGATGCGTCTTTCATCTTTGTTGAAGGTGAAAAGAAAACTGAAGGTACTTATGCTTTCAACGCAGAAACCAAGGAACTTACCCTTACTCCTAAAGAAGGTGAGCCTATGGTTTTGAACCTCACCGAAGCTGGTCTTGAACCTGCTGTTAAGGAAGAAGGCGCTGCTCCTGTAGTATTTGTAGCTCCCGCTCCTGTAGTAGAAGCTCCCGCTGCTGAAGAAGCTCCTGCACAATAAGAAAGGAATCTAATCACCCTTTGTCTCTCCACTCTGAGAGACTTGGGAAAAATAAACTTTAAGCGACCGCTACTCCTCTCTGCGAGGGGTAGCGGTTGCTCTTTTCTAGGGAGAAGATAGACGCCCAAACCCTTAGCAAAAAAAAATCTACGCCCTAAGGTGTACAATATATAATCCATATTTTGTACTTTTGCAGCGGAAAAGGAGAGAGGGCGTTTAGGCCCGTAGGATAATCTCCACAGCTCCCAAGAGAGGGGCTGATTTCGATAATAGGAAAAAGAAGGGAGCCCATTCCCAAAAAGCCGAGGTGAACGCTAGTGGTCTATATGCGTTAGACACCATACGTAAACATCGTGAGGTAAACAAAGAAGGGGCTCTATATTATAAAAGACAATTTTAATAAATCAATCATTATGATGAAGAAGATGATGGGCATCGTTGCCCTCTCAATGATGTTGTTTGCCTGCGGTGGCAACAAGAACGAAGAAACGACAGACACAACTGCAACTGTTGTAGAAGAAGTAGTAACTCCCGAACTCCAAATGGGTGAGTACAAGGCTACATTCCCTATAGCAGACAAGGGCACTGCTGAAGAAGCTACTCTCGTAATCAAAGAAGGCAACCTCTGCGACTACAAGACTTCTACAGAAGACCTCAAGGATGTACCTTACACTTTTGCTGAAGGCAAGCTCACTTTTGCTGACAAGGCTTTCGAAGTAGAAAACGGTATGATCTACATCCTCGATCAAGAAGGTAAGCGTGCTAACGTAGAAGGTTCTCAAGAATACATCTTCATGCTCGTTCCTGCTGAAGCTCCCGCTGAAGCACCTGCAGAAGCTGCTCCTGCAAAGTAAGAAACCCAACAAATATCCCCTAGCCATCTAGCGGGATAGAAGGTAAGTCGATCGCTGCGCCCTTACACTATTAGGGCGTGGCGATCTTCTGTTTGTGGGGCTACCCCTAGACTCTTGGAGCCAAACGTAGTAGAGAACAGATCATTCTCTTCGGATCTCTTTTATCTCTCCACTTTCCCTCGGGGCCGAAGGGACTAGGGCACAGCCCTCCGAGGCAAGAGGAAGAGGCTACGGAGAGAGCACTCCTTTTCGGGCAAAATCCGCCCCGATCTTAGCCAAAAACACCCGGAGACTTCGGCCAAAAACTTTTTCGTTTCTGCCCCACTCCTCTCCAAATCTCAGCCATCCTCCCCCAAGAAATCACCCTCCTACACCACACCACCGTCTCTCCCACACATCCGCCCCACACAAATCAGGGAGAAAGAAGCCACAACAATGCCCTCCTCTACTGCAACTCGCCCCTCTCTCCCTCTTGCCCCCTCGGTAGAAGTTCTTACCTTTGTAGACAAATACAAACAGCACTATAGCAAATAAAAACTTGACGAAAGTCAAGGACAAACGCAAGGCGATAGACATTGTGAAACTAAACGCAGAGGAAGAGCAGTCCAGGAAGCGAATAGATGATTTACGAGCTGATATTGACGAAATCGCAAAGGAGTTGGAGGCATGAAAGATATTCATAAGTTTGAGAATAAGCAGGTACGTTCTCATTGGGACGCCGAACAAGAAAAGTGGTACTTCTCTATTGTAGATGTAATTGCAGTATTAACGGATAGCCCCAACCCACGTAAGTACTGGAGTGTCTTAAAAACAAGACTAAAGAAAGAAGGCAGTGAGTTGGCTACAAATTGTAGTCAACTGAAAATGCAGTCTGCCGATGGCAAATATTACAATACTGATGTGGCTGACACAGAACAACTTCTCCGCTTGATACAATCTGTACCAAGCCCCAAAGCTGAGCCTTTCAAACAATGGTTGGCAAAGGTGGGAAGTGAACGTTTAGACCAGATACAAGACCCTGAACTTAGCATCCAACAAGCCTTGCAAGACTATGGTCGTTTGGGTTACTCAGAAGATTGGATTAACCAACGACTCAAAAGCATAGAGATTCGCAAGGAACTGACCGATGAATGGCTACGGGTCGGTATTGAAGATAATAAGGATTTTGCCATATTGACTAACATTCTCACAAAGGCGTGGTCGGGCAAGACGATAAAGGAGTATAAAGCGCATAAAGGATTGAAGAAGCAAAATCTGCGTGACAACATGACTAGTACCGAACTCATCCTCAATATGCTAGCAGAAGCCTCCACCAAAGATATTTCTCAAGCCAACGACCCCAAAGATTTTGAGCAAAGCAAGACAATAGCCAAGCAAGGGGGAAATGTGGCAAAAGTGGCTCGCGAGGAATTAGAAAAACAAATTGGCAAAAGCGTGATAAGCAGCGACAATGCTACTACACTGCGCAAATTAACCTCAAAGCCTCAAGAAGATAAAGAATAACAAAAGCATTGACAAATGGCATCTCGCTTATTATTTTGACAAAGCCCCTAAGAGCTTTCATCGCTCTTTGGAAGTTGTGAGCAGCCTCCATCTCTCAAAAAACAACCTCCTACTCCTCAGCCTCCCCCAGAACAACTCCACCCTCTGCAACCACTTGCCCCTCTCTCCCTCTTGCCCCCTCGGTAGAAGTCCTTACCTTTATAGACAAATACAAACAAAAGTGTCCCATAGCTCGGGAAAAACAGATCCTCCGCTAAGGAGATATAAAAGACATCTATGATAAGAATCGAGAATCTCCGTAGTGCATTGACATTCATCGGTTATCAACAGCAATCTAATCCGAATGCTGAGATTTGGAGCATATCCTTCCCCCATAGTGCTATTTCCGTTGATTTTACAGCAGAAAAAATCTCTTATCCTTCTGAAGTAACTGTACACAGAGAAACTACCACCAACTTTTCTTCTCCCGAAAACTTTGTGGTCTTGGAATGTATCACGCGATTACTATCCTTAGGGTATATGCCTAAGCACATAGAACTAGAGAAGCCTATGCCAGGTGGACACTCTGATACCGGAGGATACTGCGACATTCTTATCAAAGACAATAGCGGCAATGAATTTGCACTCATAGAATGTAAGACTGCTGACGATGGTTCTTCGAAAGAATTCACTAAAGCATGGCAGCGAATGCTAGAAGACGGAGGGCAACTTTTCAACTATTTCAATAGTTATCGAAAAGCAAAGGCGCTTTGTCTATACGCTTCGGATTGGCAAAACAATGAATGCGTATACAGTAGTCATATCGTCTCAATGGAAGACAACGAAGAGTATTTGCGTGCAGACAATTCTCTCAAGGGCTATGGAAACGTGGTAGAGGAACGTGGAGGAAAAGAAGAATACTTCAAAGTTTGGAAAAACTCCTATGACCTTGATTATAGCACAGTAGGGATCTTTGAAGAAGGTATCTCTCCCTTCACTATTGGTAAACGTGTACTTTCAATAGGCGACCTAAAAGAGACAAACGGCGTGGATATACAAAAGAAGTATCACGAGTATGCTACGATCATGCGCCAACACAATGTATCGGGGAGAGAAAATGCCTTTGACAAGTTGGTCAATCTATTTCTAGCAAAAATTGTGGATGAGGCACAACACCCCGACAATCTACAATTCTACTGGCGTGGTGCAGCACATGACGACTATTATAGTTTACAAGACCGTCTACAGCAGATGTACAGCCATGGGATGAAAGAGTTTTTAGGCGAAGAGGTGACGTACATCGACAATAAGACCATTTCTGATAGTTTCTATCTCTTCAAAAATGACCCTGATGCCACCAAAGAGCGGATTCTAGATTACTTTCAACAACTCAAGTTCTATACCAATAATGACTTCGCATTTCTCGACGTTCACAACCAAACTTTATTCCGTCAGAATGCAGAAATACTAAAGAAAGTAGTCAGGATGTTGCAAAACATGCGACTTCGCACCAACAACCCCAATCAATTTTTAGGAGACCTATTTGAGGGATTTCTCGATCAGGGAGTAAAGCAGAGCGAAGGACAGTTCTTCACCCCAATGCCTATTGTACGCTTTATTATCTCTGCATTACCACTAGCAGAAATCAATGGCACAGAGCAAATTCCTAAAGTAATTGACTATGCTTGTGGTGCAGGACATTTCCTCAATGAATATGCCGAGCAAGTAAAAGCTATTGTGGGACAGCGCCAGGAGGATCCAAAAAATTACTACTCAGAAATTTACGGTATAGAAAAAGAATATCGTCTTTCTAAAGTTGCAAAGGTATCTGCCTTTATGTATAGGCAAGATGATATCAACATAATCTATCAAGATGCACTCCGCCCTAACCTCGAAATAAAGAATGGTTCGTTTTCTGTGTTGGTCGCGAATCCCCCCTACAGTGTCAAAGGCTTTTTAGAGACATTGAACGAAGAAGAGCGTTCGGCTTTCAATCTTACGCAATATGTTTCAGACATCAGTGCCAACAATTGTATAGAAGTATTCTTTATAGAGCGTGCCGCACAACTCCTTAAACCAGGAGGAGTTGCAGCTATTATTTTGCCTTCATCCGTTCTCTCCAATGGCAACATCTATAGCCGTGCCCGTGAAATCATTCTAAAAGAGTTTGATATAATTTCTATCGTTGAATTTGCTAGTGGCACATTTGGCAAAACAGGCACTAACACAATAACCCTCTTCCTCCGTAAGAAAACGAGTACTATCTTAGCCTCTGAGCATTACCACAATAGAGTAGATACGTGGTTTAAGGGTGATTTTAGCAAAGACATCCTATTTAACGATGTATACCTTTTGGAAACCTACTGCCAAATGCAAGGAATCAGTAGGGAGCTCTATACATCTCTCCTCAGGAATTCTCCTGAGGCATCCCTCTGGGAACATGACTTATTCAAGTCTTATCATAACAAGTACAGCAACGACTCTGAAGCGAAGAAAATTGCGAAGAAACATGTAACTAGCAAATACACTGCGGAGCAGAAAAAAGAAGAGATAGAGAGATATGTCATTAAATCCACCCGATCTATTGAGGCAGAAAAACTTTATTACTATCTCTTGGCAAAGAGCAATAGACAACCCATACTCATCGTAAAAAGCCCTACCGACAAGGCCAAGATTAAGCATTTTCTCGGCTATGAATGGAGCAACAGAAAAGGCGATGAAGGTATCAAGTACTTGAATTCTTCCATCGAAGGAGAAGAAGAGTTCTCTATAAACAAAGGATTGGCTAGTATACAAACCCCTCTATTCAACCCTACCAACCTTTATGATGTAGAATACATCAATAGTCTCATCCGCAGTTATTACCTCGGTGAGCCTATTTCTATCCCTAACTCGTTAAAACCCTACTGCTCAATAGTCCGAACAGAGAACATGATAGATTTTAAGCGAACAGAATGGGATTTAGGATTTTTACTATTACAACCAAAGAAAAGAATACCCGTCAAAAGCAAATTCCCAGTAATAAGGCTCGAAGATTTTCCAGCACTCATCCGAAAAGGCACATCAATTACAAAAAAGAAAGCAAAAGAGGGAGAATACAAAGTTGTTGCAGGAGGGCTAAATTATGCCTATCTACACGAAGAGTACAACAGACCAGAGAATACAATAACAGTCAGTGCATCAGGGGCTAACGCTGGATATGTAAACTATTGGAAAGAAAAAATCTTTGCATCAGACTGTACAACAATAAATGTAGAGGAAAAGACATCTTCCATGTATATATTTAATTATTTAAAATCACAACAACAATCAGTATTTTCATTGGCTCGTGGCGCTGCTCAACCCCATGTTTACCCAGAAGATATTAAAGATTTCCCAATTCCCTTTCCTCCTCTCTCCGTACAACAGCAAATTGTAGACGAGTGTGCCAGAGTAGATGAAGAGTACGAAAATTCTCGTATGGCTATCGAGGACTACCGCCAACGCATTAGCAAGATATTCACCGACCTAGAAATTATCATAGAAACAAATGGGGGGGGGTATAAGTGGCTGACTATAAGAAGTATAGGAGAAATAAAAATGTGTCGAAGGATTTTAAGGAAGCAGACTTTTCCTTCTGGAGATATTCCTTTTTACAAGATTGGCACCTTTGGAGGAAGTCCAGATGCCTATATATCCTCTACCCTTTACGAAGAATACAAACAGAAATACCCCTATCCTCGTAAAGGCGAAATTCTAATTTCTGCGGCGGGCACTATTGGAAAAGTGGTTATCTACAATGGAGAACAAGCATATTACCAGGATTCAAATATTGTTTGGGTGAGTAATGATGAAACTCAAATTAAGAATACTTTCCTATACTATGCCTACCAGAATATTAACTGGGAGCCCACAAATGGGGGGATTATTTCTCGACTATACAACAGAGATTTGGCAGTGACAAAAATTCCTACCCCTCCTATTGAGATACAAAATGAAATTGTAGCAGAGATAAAAAGTTACGAAGCTAGAATAGCCGAAGCACAAGCTATCATGGATGGCTGTACAAATCGAAAAGCAGAAATTCTCAAAAGATATTTAGAGTAACCATCCAACACTGAAACGCAAGAAGGTTTATGGGAGGGAGTTTTAGGGAAGGAGAGAGGGGGCAGTGTCCCTTTTTATGGGTATTGCAAGGTTAGAGATTAGTCACTAACTTTGCACCGACGACATCAGAAAAGACGTTGGTCTGTGGACGGATTTGCGGAGCTTGCAACCACAAGAAAAAATGCTAAACCTTTCCACCCCTCGCGTGACAAAGGCTATGCTACGCTGCTCTTCGCCTCTTTCTCAAAAAAGAGAAATTGCGAACTAGGGGTTCCCCAAAAAGAGGGAACAAATAGACAATACTGAGCAGTATCTTTGGACAACTCCCAGGCAAAACCGATGCTGAGAGGGTAACTTGTTTTCCTCTTCTCACTCTCCACAGTAAGACGTGGGGAGTTTTTTGTTGCCCTCGTGAGAGACAAACCTCTACCTTGTGCAACCGAAAACCCATGAGGCAGCAAAGCGTTGCGTGCCCCCTTTCCAACAATTTTGGGTGTCTGTCCTTGCGAAACAATCAATATTAGACTAATCAAAAAAGAAAGTATGAGTTACCTCTTTACATCCGAATCCGTATCGGAAGGTCACCCCGACAAAGTCTGTGACCAAATTGCCGACGCCATAGTAGATAGCCTTATTGCCGCCGATCCTCAGTCCAAAGTTGCCTGCGAAGTGCTTGCTACTCGTGGACAAGTGGTACTTGCAGGGGAAGTGCGCAGCCAAGGATATGTAGATATTGATGCCACTGTGCGCCGTGTGGTAGAAGGTATTGGGTACAATCAAGCTGCCTATGGATTTGACGCCCATAGCTGTGGTATCCTCTCGGCAATACACGACCAAAGCCCCGACATCAACCGAGGGGTAGAGCGCGAAGCCCCCGAAGAACAAGGCGCAGGAGACCAAGGACTTATGTTTGGGTATGCAACACGCGAAACCCCCAACTACATGCCTCTAGCCATCGATTTGGCTCACAGTCTGCTGCTCGAGCTGGCACACATCCGCAAGCACGAACCCTCATTGATGCCCTACCTCCGCCCCGACGCCAAAAGCCAAATCACCATTGAGTATAGCGACGATCACCGCCCCTTGCGTATTGATGCGATTGTGCTTTCGACTCAGCACGACGAGTTCATCACCCCAGAGAAGGGGCAAAGCCAAGACGATGCGGATAGTGCCATGCGTCAACGAATCGAAGATGATGTACGCTCGCTGCTGATTCCTCGCCTTGTGGCTCGCTACGATGCCTCGATTCAAGCCCTATTCCAGGGCGACTACAAACTCTTTGTAAACCCCACGGGCAAGTTTGTTATAGGTGGACCCTCGGGTGATACAGGTGTGACCGGTCGCAAGATTATTGTGGATACCTATGGCGGTAGATGCAGTCATGGTGGGGGTGCCTTCTCGGGAAAGGATCCCTCAAAAGTAGACCGCTCGGCCGCCTATGCTGCACGACATATTGCCAAAAACATGGTGGCTGCCGGTGTAGCCGATGAGATGAAGGTACAGCTTGCCTACGCCATCGGGGTAGCCCAACCCATCAGCATTTTTGTTGAGACGCTGGGTACCAGCCACGTAGCTATGAGCGACGGAGAGATTGCCCGCAAGATTGGGGAGATCTTCGACCTTCGCCCCTATGCCATAGAGCAACGCCTCGGTTTGCGCAAGCCCATCTACCAGGAGACTGCAGCTTATGGGCACTTTGGTCGTATGCCCCAGCGTGTAACCAAGCGTTTTGAATACTTCCATCGCCCCGCAGAGGAGGTAGAGGTAGAACTCTTCACGTGGGAGAAACTAGACTATGTAGACCGCATCAAGGCGGCCTTTGCCCTCTAAGGGACTCCCCTATACGCACCGATACTTTTTCCACTATTTGGATGGAGAAAGTATTGATGCCTTTCTCCCCTCTCTCCCTACATCGCCCCTTTGTCCCACATTCTGTCCCTTATATTATATAGAATAAGAAAATAGGCTATAATTCAGATCTCCGAAAGAAGTCCTTTCCATACTTTTGTCAAGCCGCTGCATTTGATACTGAAATCTGCAGGGTTGAATCCAAGTTTTGATTCTAAAAAACAACTATTATTCCGCATATAAGAGCTATTAGACATTGTAATCAACAGACAACAAAAAATGTATATGAAAAAGATTCTTGCTTTAATTACACTCATTATTTCCATATCAAGTTGTGACAAACCCTCTCCTAATAATGATTCATACTATGTTCAATATAATGCACAAATTCACACAAGATATTATGGGAATATCGTTGACATCTCTATGAATGGTCCTTCTAGATATTCAGGAGGTAATAGAACTTTCTCCGTTACTTATGGTCCCGTAGAAAAAGGATTCAATGCTTGGATTTCTGCGACTTGTACAGCATCTAGTGGTTCTGTAGAATGTTCTATTTGGGTATCAAAAAATAATGAACCTTTTGCACAGAAAGCTACAGCACAAGGGGATCATACGGCAAGAGCAGCCTACAAGATTGACTATTAGAGGAGACCTATTGTCGAGAAAAGGTCTCTTAAAACGAAACTTCGCTTCTTTTTATCTAGAAAAGAACTCGCTTCTCCATATCCCTATTTTAAAGGTATCAACACTGAGATCTACAGGCTATGTACTCACGCTCACCCGCTCTCTAAGGTGACTATTTTTTGTACTTTTGCGGCAGAATGAAATACGAAGTACTACGCAACGATCCCAAGAGTGCGGCTCGATTGGGGAGGATTACGACCGACCACGGAGTTATCGAGACTCCTATTTTTATGCCGGTAGGTACGGCAGGAGCTGTCAAAGCCCTCACCATGGAACAGATGGAAACAACGGGCGCACAGATTATCTTGGGCAATACCTATCACCTCTACCTCCGCCCGGGGCTGGAGGTACTGCGTAGCGCAGGCGGGTTGCATAAGTTCGGCACTTGGCAAAAACCGATCCTCACGGATAGCGGAGGATTCCAAGTGTTTTCGCTAGCCCACCGCCGCAAAATCACAGAAGAAGGGGTAACATTTGCGTCCCATATCGACGGCTCCAAGCACCTATTCTCCCCCGAGAGGGTGATGGATATAGAGCGCACCATCGGAGCAGATATTATCATGGCGTTTGACGAGTGTTGCCCCGGGAATGCCCCCTACGAGTACGCACGTCAGTCGCTCGACATTACCGAGCGTTGGCTGGAGCGTTGCCGTAAGCGACTCGCCGAGACTGAGCCACTCTATGGGTACCAACAGTCCCTCTTCCCTATCGTACAAGGGTGCGTTTACCCCGACCTCAGGCGTAGAGCAGCCGAAAACATAGCAGCACTTGGGGCGGATGGCAATGCAATAGGCGGTCTTGCCGTGGGCGAACCGACTGAGAAGATGTACGAAATGATCGAACTCACCAACTCCATTCTTCCCCTTGACAAGCCTCGCTATCTGATGGGCGTGGGCACTCCTGCCAATCTCTTGGAGGGAATTGAGCGTGGGGTGGATATGTTCGATTGCATTATGCCTACACGCAATGGGCGCAACGGGATGCTCTTTACACGGCATGGCACCATCAATATAAAGAATGCCAAGTGGCGCGATTGCTTCGAGCCGATCGACCACGGAGGGGCACACCCCATGGATGAGCGTTACACGCTTGCCTACCTGCACCACCTCTTCAAGGCTGAGGAGCTAACAGGGCTAACCCTCGCATCGCTCCACAATGTAGCCTTCTATCTATGGCTTGTGGGCGAGGCGCGCAAAGCTCTCGAAGAGGATCGATTCACGGAGTGGAAAGCCGGGATCTTACCCGAGCTCACTCGCCGGCTCTAGAAGAGAGAGACCCTCCACACTAGAGGGACAGCAGATTTTGGGAATTCGCTTCGCCAATTGGGGATAAGTAGGGAGATCGCCAGAGAGTATATATGGTGGGGCTTAGTATAAAATAGTAGATTAGTATGTGGGATAAAATCTTAGCCGACTTATCGGCATTCAATTTTGGGGAGGCAGGTCGTGCCTTTATGACTCTTTTTATTGCAGTAGACATAGTAGGAGCCATCCCTGTTGTGCTTAGCCTCAAAGACAAGGGGCAGAAGATAAGCCCCTCCACCGTTACGCTCTGGTCGTGGGTAATGTTACTCGCTTTCCTCTTTATCGGGGAGCCTATGCTCAATATTTTTGGGGTAGATACACAGAGTTTTGCCGTGGCAGGGTCTATCGTACTCTTCGTGCTGGCCGTGGAGATGCTCTTTGGTGTGCAAGTCTTCAAAGACGATGGACCTAATGGAAATGCCAACATCGTACCCCTCGTATTCCCCTTGTTTGCAGGAGCCGCTTCCTTTACCGCTTTGCTCACCTTGGTAGCTCAGGGGGTTGCTTACTCCAATATATTTGTAGCCGTGCTGGCTGTCTCGGCACTCATTTTCTTGATGCTCAAGTTTGTAGATCCGCTAGAACGCTGGCTCGGCAAGGGCGGAATCTTCGTACTCCGTAAGTTCTTCGGAGTTATCCTACTTGCCGTCTCCATCAAATTCTTCATTGATAACCTGATGAAAGTTATCGATATGCTGCACGCCGTTCAGCCCTAAGAAGGAGAATACTTATTACGTTGGGAGAAAAAGCTAATGAGGAATCTGTGAAAAGCTAATTAGCAATTTCGCAAAAGCTCATTAGCTTTTTTCCTCTCCCAAGGGAGACTGATAACAAAAGGCAAAAATGTTCCCCTCTATTGCAGAATACACCTCGGCATTGCGCCACGCAGAGAGTGGTACGTTCCGAAGCCTGCACCTTGCGCTCTCGCTTGATGATAAGGGGGAGCCGATCTACTCTCGGGGGAGCTACTCTGTCGTATTTAAGGCGCATAGCAAGGGGAACGAACGCGAAGAATGGGCCGTCAAATGCTACGTAGCCGAACAAGAGCGGCGTATCCCCAGCTGCCGAGCCATCTCTCAACAACTCAACAGCATTGCCTCCCCCTACCTCCTCCCCATGCGATTATGCGAAGAGGAGTTGCGGATTGGCGATACATACTATCCTCTAGTGCTACTACCTTGGGTGGAGGGGAAAAGCCTCGTTCGTGAGGTCGATTGCCACCTCCATAGCCCCGAACGACTGCTACAGCTATCCCAAGACTTTGGGCACTTTGCCTACTGGTTGCGCAGTCAGCCCTTTGCACACGGAGACCTCAAGAGCGACAATCTGCGTATTCGCCCCGATGGCTCCATCGTGCTTCTCGACTACGATGGCATCTATCTGCCCTCCATGCAGGGCGAGCTACCACGAGAGGAGGGCAACCCCGACTATACACATCCCCTCTGCTCCCCTAGCGACTTTAACCTACACGCCAGCGACTTCGCTTTAGCCGTGATCGCCCTCTCGTTGCGTGCCCTTGCCCTAGCTCCCGAATTATTCTCATGTTTTGGCGGCAGGGACTATCTCCTACTCTCGGCTTGGGACTTCCGTCACCCAGAGCAATCCCTGGCCCTCAAGGCCCTCAAGAGTCTCCCCCAAGATGCCTATCTAGCTCGGCTGCTGGACCTATTCTACCAGGCTCTAGAGAGGAAAAACCTAGCACACCTCCCACCTCAACAATTCCTACCCCTATGAAACGACACCCTCTTACTTTCGCCCTCGCCCTACTCGCCTTCCTCCTCCCCCTTAGGGCACAAAACCTCCCCTCTATACCTCCTGAGGAATACTCTCTAAGCCCCGACGGACGTACCCTGCTGCATTGGAAAGGACAAGAAGCCTACCTCAATATGGCGATAGATCCCGTACTAAAATGGATTGATACCATTGCCCCCCAGGCTACGTACTACGTCGATTCTTTGGGGCAAGTCGCAGGTCAACCCTTTCTGCAAGAGCTGATTCTCCCCTTCCCCCTCCGGCACATTTCTTCCCGAGCTTTCTACTGCCCCTACCTACGCCATGTACTCCTCAACAAAGGGCTTAGAAGTATGGAGCAATGGGCTTTTGTGGATGGGGCTTTCTCGGAGATTCGCCTACCGGCCACACTCCAGCACTACGAAGAGGGTGCCATCATGGGGCGTTATCTAGAAACCATAGAGGTAGAGGAAGGGTCGCCCTACCTTGCCGTACAACAAGGGTGCCTTGTGGATCTCACAAGCCGCACGCTGCTACTCTACCCCACGGGCAGCCTCTACGCTCGCCCCCTTCTGCCCGAAGAGGTCGTGCGCATCGGGCGATTCGCCTTTGCCATGAGCCCCTATGTAGCCCATCTAGAGATACCCGAAGGGGTTACGAGTATCGGGAAAGAGGCCTTTCGGGCGTGTGGCTCCCTCACCACCCTTGATCTCCCAACCACGCTCTCCCAAATGGAGGGGATTCCTTGGATAGACTCTCCCCTCGACACCCTCATTATCCGCAGTGCATTCCCTCCCGAGATTACAGGCTCAACCTCCTCTTACCGCGGAGATCCTCTCTATCTCTATGTCCCTGAAGAGTCCATCGCGCTCTACGCTCAATCTCCCTTTTGGCAGAAAATAGTGCGCCAAATTGAGTCTATTGACACATTGGAAGAGCAGGCACAGTGGCAGGAAAGCGAGGAGCAGCCCTACCGACTTGTGGGCAATACCCTGATGCTCTCCCTACCTCAGGGGGTTACAGCGGCTCGGCTCTACGACCACGAGGGAACCTTGGTTGCGCAATGGACCTCTAGCGGCAGTTACACGCTCTCTCCCGGGATATACCTACTACGCATAGGCAGAGCCTCCTACAAACTCTCCCTCTAGAGACTGCCCGGCCCTCCCCAAAGCAAGCAGAGTACCTAGCCATTGCCCTCAATACGGGAGAGAAATTGGCAAGCTCCCGAGGCTATGATCCGCGGGGAGAGTAGCCTCGCCTCCATTGCAAAGAATCCATTTGTTTATAGTAATTTTGCGGTCAAATTGAGATAGCTATGGAGTATAATTTCTCGGAAATAGAGGCTCAGGTACAAGCCTTTTGGCGTGAGCATGATGTTTATAAGGTAACCGAAAACCCCAATCGCCCTCCCTTCTACGTTCTTGACATGTTTCCCTATCCCTCGGGGGCTGGGCTGCATGTGGGGCATCCATTGGGCTATATTGCGTCAGACATATTCTCCCGATATAAGAGATCGAAAGGCTTTTCGGTACTACACCCTATGGGTTACGATGCCTTTGGGTTGCCTGCTGAGCAGTATGCCATCCAAACGGGGCAACATCCCGAAGTTACCACCGAGATAAATATCAAACGCTACCGAGAGCAACTCGAGAAGATCGGCTTCAGTTACGATTGGAGCCGCGAGGTACGCACAAGCGACCCGGCCTACTACAAATGGACGCAATGGGTCTTTGCACGCCTTTTTGAGAGTTACTACGATACGAAGAGCAACTCGGCTCGCCCTATTGAGTCGCTCGTTGCCCACTTCGAGGAGCACGGATCCGAAGGGATTCATGCCTATACCCATACGCCTTGCTGCTTCTCTCGCGAAGAGTGGCTCGCCTATACCCCACAAGAAAAAAGCGAGGTGCTCATGAACTACCGCCTTGCCTACCTAGGCGAGTCCGTAGTAAACTGGTGTGCAGAGCTGGGCACCGTGCTTGCCAACGACGAGGTAAGCGAAGGGGTGAGCATCCGAGGAGGGCACCCCGTAGAGCAGCGCAAGATGAAGCAATGGTGCCTACGTGTCTCTGCCTATGCCGAGCGACTTCTCACTTCTCTTGAGACCCTAGAATGGACCGATGCCCTCAAAGAGACGCAACGAAATTGGATTGGGCGGTCAGAAGGTGCCGAGGTAGACTTCGAGGTAGAGGGCACCCATACTCGCTTTACGGTTTTCACCACTCGCCCTGATACCATCTACGGAGTTTCGTTTATGGTACTTGCGCCCGAAAGCGATTTGGTAAGGGAGATTACCACCCCCGAACAAAAAGCCGCCGTAGAAGAATATCTCGCTGCCACCAAACGCAAAACAGAGCGTGAACGCATTGCCGATCGGCGTGTAACGGGGGTATTCTCCGGAGCTTATGCTCGCAATCCTCTCACGGGTGCAGTTATCCCCATTTGGATCAGCGACTATGTACTCGCCGGCTATGGTACGGGGGCTATTATGGCGGTACCTGCCCACGATACGCGCGACTTCGCTTTCGCTCGTCACTTCGGGCTCCCCATCACTCAGGTGGTGCTCCCCAATGGAGAAGAGCCTTCTGAGACAGACTCGTGGGAAGATGCCAAGGCTAGCAAAGAGGGAACTCTTATCAATAGCGGCATACTAAACGGCTTGTCCGTCGCCGATGCCATCAAGACCATGAACAGCCACATCGAAAAAGAGGGGCTGGGCAAAGTCAAAGTAAACTACCGCTTACGCGATGCTATCTTTAGCCGCCAACGCTACTGGGGAGAGCCTTTCCCCATCTATTATAAGGAGGGAATCCCAACCCTTGTTGCCGACGATCAGCTCCCCCTCAAGCTCCCCGAGGTAGATGCCTTCCTCCCCACAGAGACAGGCGAGCCCCCTCTTGGACGTGCAGCCAACTGGCATACCCCCGAGGGATACCCCTACGAACTCAGCACGATGCCGGGCTTCGCAGGGAGTAGTGCCTACTACCTCCGCTATATGGATCCGCACAACGATCATGCTCTCGTGGGCGAAGAAGCCAACCGCTATTGGCGGCATGTCGATCTCTATATCGGCGGTACCGAGCACGCCACAGGGCATTTGATCTACAGCCGTTTCTGGAACAAATTCCTCTTCGACCTAGGCGTTGTATGCGAAGACGAACCCTTCCGTAAACTGGTGAATCAGGGGATGATACAAGGGCGTTCCAACTTCGTGTATCGCATCAAAAACAGCAACACGTTTGTCTCTCTGGGCAAGAAAGATCAGTACGACACCACAGAAATACATGTGGATGTAAACATCGTACACAACGACAAATTAGACCTAGAGGCCTTCCGTGCATGGCGCCCCGAATACAACACGGCCGAGTTCATCACCGAAGAAGATGGTAGCTACCAATGCGGCTGGGCCGTGGAGAAAATGAGTAAGTCGATGTACAACGTGGTTAATCCCGACGACATCATCGCATCCTATGGGGCAGACACCCTCCGTCTCTACGAGATGTTCCTAGGCCCCCTCGAGCAGAGCAAACCTTGGGACACCAAAGGGATTGATGGGGTGCACCGCTTCCTCAAAAAGCTCTTCGGACTCTTCTATAAAGATGAGAACCTAGCCGTAACGGATACGGAACCTACCCCCGAAGAACTCAAATCTCTACACAAACTTATCCGCAAGGTGGGGCAAGACATCGAACAATTCTCGTTCAATACCTCTGTCTCTGCCTTTATGATTTGTGTAGGAGACCTACAGCACCTCAAGACCACCTCACGTGCCATCCTTGAGCCTCTACTCGTTGTGCTTAGTCCCTTTGCACCGCACATCACCGAGTTTCTCTACCGAGCTCTTGGGGGCTCAGGCTCTATCGTGGATGCAGAGTGGCCTCAATTTGAAGAAAAATATTTGGTAGAAAGCGTCACTAAGTACCCGGTAAGCTTTAACGGCAAGGTGCGCTTCACCCTCGAGATAGCAGCCTCTGCAACACCCCAAGAGGTAGAGACTGCTGCCCTCAGTGCCCCGGAAGCCGCCAAATGGCTAGAAGGGAAGCAACCCAAAAAGGTGATTGTGGTACCCGGACGCATCGTAAATATAGTACTCTAAAGAACGAAATTAAAAACAAGAAAATATCTCTCAAGATGACCGAATCTAAGTTGCAGCTCCCCAAGCAACGAGGGGCAAAATTGCGCATTGCGCACGATCTTCTGATCATGTTTATCGGCGTAGTGAGCTATGCCTTTGGGTGGACAGCCTTCATTCTTTCTCAGAACATTACCTCCGGAGGTTTGGCCGGTGTTACTACCATCATCCAGCTTGCTACCAATATCCCCGCAACTGTCCCCTACTACATCATCAATGTATTCCTTTTAGTACTCGCAATCCTCTTCTTAGGGTGGCGCTTCACACTTAATACCCTTATCGGGGTCGGGATGATTTTGCTTGTACTCCCCTTTGGTCAAGCCCTCTTCACAGACCCCGTGGAGCAAGCAGAGGTACTCAACAACATCTCTCCATTTATCCGCAATCTCGTACCCAACGTAGGGCCTTTGCTCGCACACGATGAGCCCTTTGTAGCACTGCTCTTAGGATCGGTATTCTGCGGTTTGGGATTGGGATTCGTGTTCTCTGTTAATGGATCTACCGGAGGTACGGACGTAATTGTTGCCATCATCAATAAGTACAAAAATGTATCGCTTGGTCGTGCCATGATTATGGTCGATAGCGTGATCGTAGGTACGGGCTGTATCGTGAGCCACTACATGGGCCCCCAATACGACTGGACTGTCGCTTTTGGTAAGCTAGCCTTCTCATTCGTAGAAATAGTGGTGGTAGCTCAGGCTATGGACTTTTACCTCAATAGCAACAAACAGAGTGTACAATTCTTTATCAGCAGCCTCAAGTATTCCGAGATCAACGAAGCTATTGTCCATCGTTTGCACCGAGGTTGTACCATCTTAGAGGCAACCGGAGGGTATAGTCAGCAGCCTACCAAAGTATTGATGGTCGTCATGCGTAAGAATATGCGTACCCCTCTTATGCAGATTGTGCGAGAAATTGACCCCAACGCTTTCGTGTCCGAAGGAATTGTACATGGTGTGTATGGCGAGGGCTTCGACGCTATCCGTAAACAAAAATAGCCCAACAGAGATCCCAAAACAGGAGGTAGGATGAAATACTCCTTCACTCGTATTCTAAGCATAGGTGTAGGGGTGGCAATTGTGGTTGCCCTCCTACTCCTTTTCTTTTTCAACCCTGAGACAACGCCCATTTACCCACGTTGTCCCTCACGTCTACTCACGGGCTACCAATGCGCCGGTTGCGGGAGCCTTAGAGCTACCCATGCATTATTACATGGTCGCCTGCTACAAGCCTGGCACTACAACCCAATTCTTTTCCTTGGGATGCCCCTAGTCTTTTTCCTTCTTGCGATTGAGCGTCTACGCCATCGCCACACTTGGGCGGAGCGTATCTACCTCCGCTGTAATAGTCCTCTCTTTATCGGGGTCCTCATTCTCATCACCATAGCCTGGACCATTATCCGCAATTTATAAACTCCTAGAAGCGAGGCTAAGTCTCTATTTCTGCCACATTTTAGTTTCATTTCCGATTTTTCCCTAGCAAAATACAACTATATTGTACTATCTTTGCCGGTGAGTAAATAAACAGATAGACCGAAATGACTACAACCAATTCACCTAGCTCCCCCTCTAGCGAGAGCCTCTCTCGTTTTAGCATGAAGGGCGTTTGGGCCTTTCTTATCGTGCTTTTTAGTATGCCCCTAGGGCATGCCCTCATGATTTTGAGCGAAAAATTTGCCGGTGATGCCTATGTATTTCACGCTGCACTAGTCATGGGATTCATCGGAGTAGCACTTCTTCTCTGGGGATTTATAGCACGAAACGCTACACAGCAGACCATATTAGGATTCCTCGGAGGGGTGCTTTTCTGGACCGGTTGGGTGGAATTTGCCTTCGTCTACTATGCTAGACGCTACGGTATAGAACCCCTACTAGACCCTGTAACCAAAGAGGTTATAACCAAACCTGAGTACCTAATTATGCCCTCGAGCATTAGCTTTTGGGCTATGATGATGCTCGGCTATACCCTTAACTCCCGCACGGGCTGCAACCTATTCAATTGGATACAGCGCCACTTCCTCCCCAAAGAAAAAGTGAGAACATTCCGTGCTCCGGTACACAACGTGGCCGTTACCACCTTTATGGAGTTTAATGCTGTCATCTGGACTTGCTACCTACTCCTTCTCTTTGTCTACGACGAAGCCTTTATCGGAGATAGGCACCCCATTGCCTACATCATAGCCTTTGGCTCTCTCGTTTGGGCTATGTATCTCTTCTCTCGTCTCATCCGTATCAAAAACATTGGAGCCGCCATCCGCTACGCTATACCCACGGTGATTATCCTATGGAATACGGTAGAGATCTTAGGGAGGTGGAATCTTTTCAAAGAGATCTGGGTACACCCCTTGGAGTATGCCCTTGAGATGACTCTCATTCTTGTCTCCTTTTTCGTATTTATTGCTATCCTCTACTTCAGCGATAAGCGTCATGCGAAGCAAAAGGCGGACAAGAATACTCAAAAAACAGACGAGACAAAAAGCTAATTCTTGAGCGGCGAATTCCATCTCGCTGCAAGAATATATAGAAAAAAGCAGTATCTTTGTGGACAAGAGGACAGAAAAAGCTCATTATTCTCTGTTCTTGTATGCTTTAACTCCTCCCATACATAGGGAGGCTCCACTAGGATATTCACCCATAAAATATAAAACGATATGAAATTAGGACTTCGATTACAAAGTTTAGTGGCTTGGGCCTTGTCCCTCGCACTCGTAACCATCGCCCTACCACAACTTAACGCACAAAACCCTGTCATTACACTAAAGACCTCCAAGGCAAAGGGAGAAAAACTCCTCTTTAACATCTATCCTAAAGCCTCCTTCACAATAGAGGGTGTTAAAGCCAACGGGATAGACCCAGAAACAAATAAGCAGATTTATATTCTTGACTCCGAAGACGGAAAAATCTCAATAAGTGGGCCAGTACTCTTCTTTGAATGCAGTGGCGAAAATATAACCTCTCTAGACGTTTCTAAGAACTCGCAGCTAAAAGTGCTAGACTGCTCCCAAAACAGTCTCACATCTCTAGATGTTTCGAAGAATACAAATATTGGAACGCTTAATTGCTCCAATAACAATCTCTCCTCATTGAGCATATCAAAGAATACTGTTCTAAGCATCCTCAAATGCTCGGATAATAGGCTCGCCTCTTTGGATCTCTCGAAGAACACAGGTTTATTTGAGCTGAGATGCTCCAACAATAAGCTCACATCTCTGGACCTCTCAAAGCATAACAGATTGCAGGAAGTGCATTGTGACAATAATCAACTTTCCTCCTTAATTGTATCCAAGCAAGCTACAGAACTTATAGAAGTTCGCTGCACACAAAATCAGATTCAAGGGGCATCTATGGATGCTCTCATCGCCTCTCTTCCCAAACTCAACAACCCTGAGAACCCCGGAGTCCTTGCCATCTATGATAACAGCAAGGATAGTGAGCACAATACCTGCACATCAGCACAAACGGCTGCAGCCAAGGAGCGTGGTTGGCTTCCCTATACGTACAACAGAGACACAAAGACTTGGATAGAATACACCCCTGCTACGTTTTTCATCACCTACGCTCAACCCTCAAATGGAGTTCTTACGGTAAAGAATGGAGCCAATACAATAGCTTCTCAATCTTCTGTTGAAATAGGGACCCAACTCACCATCGTGGCAACTGCCAACCAAGGCTACGAACTCGAGGCGTTGATGATCAACAACAAGAAGGTAGAGAACCCCACATTCGACGCAGCTCTTCGCACCTACAAGGCAAACTTTACCGCTGAAAAGGCGACAACCATCTCCGCTACCTTCAAGCGAAAGATTGAGAAGGTAACCATCACCTACAAGCCGGCAACCAACGGCAACCTCGTGGTAAAGCAAGGAGCAAACACTCTTGCATCCGGCACTTCGGTCGAGAAGGGAACTCAACTCACCATCGTGGCGACAGCCAACCAAGGCTACGAACTCGAGGCGTTGATGATCAATAACAAGAAGGTAGAGAACCCAACATTCGACCCGGCCCTTCGCTCCTACAAGGCAAACTTTACCGCCGAAAAGGCGACGACCATCTCCGCTACCTTCAAACGAAAGATTGAGAAGGTTACCATTACCTACAAGCCGGCAACAAACGGCAACCTTGTGGTAAAGCAGGGAGCGAATACCCTAGCATCCGGCACTTCGGTAGAGAAGGGAACCCAACTTACTGTC
>QWCT01000177.1_pt1 | contig 50835 bp, 58 predicted proteins | sample 1972681 | NCBI WGS metagenome assembly QWCT01 (sample SAMN09866701, study PRJNA288562) | Human oral metagenome isolate pre3_saliva, whole genome shotgun sequencing... | isolation source: mouth | host: Homo sapiens | place: USA: California | reverse complement strand
CAAATGGTAATAGCCCCAAAAATTTAAACAAGTTTTTGGGGCTATTACCAAATCCAAAACGTTTTATTTTTATGTTAAATCAAGTACCTATTCAAATCCAACTGCTTCTATATAATAATTATCACAGTATTCGGTGTAATCAAAATAGGTTTCATCATCAATTTCTTCAAGTAACTCAGAATTTCTAACAGTTTCGATTTCCCTATAAATATGCCAGTATTTTATATTTTTAATTAATTCTGTAAAGTAAAGATGATCTGTAGGCTTAACAATTAAACCAGTCTCTCGAACAATTTCATATAGTTCTTCGCATAAATTATATGATTCTGGATCAAAAGTCTTATTTATAGATTCACCTTGAAGCGGCTCTAAAGTATGCAATATATCAAAAATACGTTTTGATGTATCGTCATCTTTAATGTTAATTGATGAACGTTTAGCGTTAACAGTTGGTGTAAAATTTTTACATATTCTAATCATATTTGACCCCCAATTTGATTAATTATATATTAAGAATAATAGACTTAAAAGAATCGAGTACATAATAAACAAAAAAGCAAACCTAACAATAAGTGAGTTAGGTTTGCATTAATGATATTTAATGCGCTACTAATTCCACACATTATTAATTAAATCTTTATATTATATTCCTATAATTAGTATAACATGAAAACCTTTTATTTTAAAGGGGGTATTTAAGTAATTTTACTATATACTCAAAATTCAAGGGTTGTTTAAATTTGATTTTTGTATCAAAATATTTCTACAAATAGAAATCTAATGAAAGATATTAATACAAATTTTATAAATTATTAGCTAGAATAAATAATTGTACATAGTAGTGAGTAGGAATGATAATCTTCTAAAATCATACTGCTACTAGCGGTTATTGATTTCAAAATTAACATGAGAAAATGTATTCTAAAAATATAAATACAATACTTCAAAAATATGAATTAAGATGGGGAACTTAGCAAAAAGGTGCTAAGTATTTTTTTATTTATTAACCATTAGGAAAAATGCAGGGGGTTAAAAGGGAGAAAAAGCTATTAAAAGGTGGAAAAATAAATAGGAAAATGAGATAATATAGGTGATATTTAGTAGGAAGATGAGGAAGAAAATAGTGGCGAATAGGAGAGCGAATGCTACAGTATTTGGTTTTGATTTTCAAATAAATGCAGCAATAGTATTGATGTTAAAAAATATACAAGAGTTAAAATCATTGAAATTAGAAGGGGATTATGAAGATATAGAATTAGAGCTAGAAAATGGAAGTTATATATTGGCTCAGGCTAAATCTGTAGAAGGAGCGAGTTGGGATTTTAGGAATGTTAGAAAAAATTTAGAGAAGTCACTAATAACTTTATCTGAGGGATCTAAAAACATTGAGGTAAGAGAATTAATATTTATAACTAATTCTTTAAATCCGTTAAAACAAAAGAATCAAAATGTTTTTTCAGGTGAATCGTATAGAGATTATATGACACTTCCTCCAAAATCAAAAAAGATAATAGATACTTATTTAGATAAGGTAAAAGAACCATTAGATAAAGAAAAATTCATGATTCAAATACTTCCTTTTGAAACAGATATAGGAGAGGAACGTTATAAAATTGTAAGACAAAAAGTAGATAGTTTTATTGGAACTTTAAAGTTAAATATTCCTGGAATTGTAGATAATGTTCTTAGTTTATGGCAAAATGAGGTTTTTAAAAATGCCACTAAAAAAGATAGTAACATTAAATTGAATAAACAGGATATTATTTGGCCTATAGTTTGCATTGTAACAGATATAGATAGATATGATAATGAATTATTAGATATTGATGATGATATGTATGATGAGGTCCTGGAAAATTATAAAAATATCATAAAAACTTATAGTGAAAAATTTGAACTATTTACACGTGTATTATATGATTACAATAACTTCGAATCTAAAAAAAGAAACAGAGAGAAACAATTAGAGTATATAAGTGCAAGATGGGAAAATTATAAATCAGAACTTTCATTAGAAAATAGTGACCGGGAAATAGAGAAAGCATTAATACAAGTCATTTTATTTAGTATTCTAAAAGGAAGAAGACGAATTAATAAAATAAAGGAGAGCGTAAAATTATGAAATTTATTTCAATCTATATAAAAGAAGGAATTTATCAAAAGAAAATAGATTTTAAAGATGGAGTAAATTTAATTTTTAGTAAAAAGAATAGTCGAGGTAAAACTACGTTATTAAGAATATTATTGTACGGATTAGGTTATTCAATACCAAATACTAAAAAAATGAAATTTGAGAAACTTGATATTAAAGTAGAACTCGAAACAGAACATCTAAATAAAATAGTACTAAACAGAATTAATAGATTTATGATAGAAGTTACTGTAGGTAGTGAGAAAAAAACATTAATATTACCTAATCAACAGAATGAACTTCATAAGTTAATATTTAATACATCGAATATAGATATATTAAGTAATCTTTTAGGAAGTTTTTATGTAGATCAAGAAAAAGGATGGACATTACTAAATAGAGGAAAAGTAATAGGAGAAAATAGATTTAATATAGAAAGCTTGATAAGAGGATTATCGGAGATTGATTGTGATGATTTAATAAAAAAAGAGAACAAGCTGAAAAACGAATTAGCTAAGTATAAGCAGATGCAGAAGGTTTCAGAATATAGAGATTCGATATTACTAAAGAGTAAATCTCTGGTTCAAGAAGAACGTGAAGATGAAATTGATAGTGAGCTAGATATGTTAGTTATTAATGAAAGACAGTTGACAAAGGAACTTCGTAGAATAGATGCAACACTTTCAGATAATAAGAAAATAGAAAAATATATAGCTGATATGAATCTAATAATTGAAGTTAAAGGAGTAGAGGTTTGTGTATCAGAAAAAAATATTGTAGGACTTTCAGATTCCATTGAATTATTAAAGGCGAAAAGAATGTATGTTTCTAAACAATTAAAGGCTGTAAAAAATAGCATTCTAGAAATACGCGAAGAAAAAATGGTGTCAGAAAAAGAATATGATCAATTAAGCTTTTTTGAAACAGTAACTCAAATCGAAGAATTTGATAAACAAGTTCTTCAAATACCATTAAATACAAAAATTATAAAAAAACAAATAGATACCATCATTAAAGAAAAAAGTAAAATTGCAGAAAAAATAAAAAAACTTACAAAAGATGCAACAACGTATTTACCATACATATCAAATAAAATAGAAGAATACGGAAAAGAACTCGGGTTAGATGATATTAAAGCCAATTACATATTTACAAATGATTTAAAAGTACTTTCAGGAGCAGTATTACATAAGTTAGTATTTGCTTTTAGATTAGGATATATTTTAGCGATAGAAGATAAATTAAATATAAAACTACCGATTATACTTGATTCACCAAGTGGAAAAGAAGTAGATAATGATAATATTTCATTAATGGTGAACATTTTAAAAAGAGATTTTTCAGATAATCAAATTATTGTAGCATCTATTTTTGAGTATGATTTTGATGATGTTAATAAAGTGGAGATATTTGATAGATTGCTAGAAGATTAGAATATAAAGGGAAAAGAATAATAAAATATGAGGTATGAGGGCTGTGCTAAAAAGTAAAAGCATCAAAAGAAGAAATATCAGATTTTTTGAATGGATAAATAGAGTTCTTAATTTCGAAAGAAATGAACAATATTAAATAAAATAAAATTAAAATAGTGATTTTATTTAATAAAGGAAGAAGAGGTAGATTAATATGGTAACAAAGAAGCAACATTATTATCCAAGAACTTTAATTAAGCATTTTGCTAATGAAGATGAAAAATTATATACATATATTAGGATGTGTAATAAAATACACTATGTGAATTATAAAACGGTCTGCGCTGAAAATTATACATATGAAGGAAGTTCAGGTGTGGATAATATTTTAGAGAAAAAGTTAAGTTTGCTTGAAGATAAGCTTGCTCCTATTGTCGACAAAATAATTAATACGAAAATTGAGAAGTTGGAGAGTGTTGTAGAGAAGCTAAGTAAAAAAGAAATAGATTTTTTATATAAGTATGTAAAGATTCAGAAAATTAGAACTGATAGTGGCCGAATTTGGTTCATACGAAGTTCTAGGAATAGTAAATATATTCCTAGAAGATACCCATATGAATTTGAAGAACTAAAAAAAAGTAAAACAAGAGAGATACAAGAATTTAATGACAGGTTTAAACAAGATAGTAGATTAGAGAATTTAGTTGAATTTTTTAAAAAACCTAGTTATATGAATTTTCATGTAATTATAGGAAATAACTTTATTACTAGTGATAACCCAGTAATTGTATTGGATGAAGGTATGCAATTATATCTACCAATTTCTCCAAAATATTGTATAGCATTTCAACATAATTATTTAAATTGTTCGAAAAAAATTATTGTAAATATGACATTAGAAAAGAATCAATATATTAATGAAGCACAGATTGAGACATCGAATTATTATATTATGTCTAGGAAAAATTTTGATTTTATTACAAACTGGTATATTTATAAGAGATTTCATGAAAAAAACTGGGGAATAAAGTCAAAGCATTTCAAATAAAGTAATAAAAAGTGAAAATAATCTTAATTTAATTAAAATGTTAATACAGTGCTAGAAGAATTAAACTTTAAGTAATAGATTTTATTAGTAACTTAGTTTTTTTCTAATTGAAGTTATAAAACAACCTTTTGCGGTTGTAATATTGTTTTTTATGGTTGATTGTGGTATGATATTATAGATTGAGGAGGTACTAAAATGAAGATTAGTTATAAACCCTTATGGAAACTTTTAATAGACAAAGATATGACAAAAAAAGATTTACAAGAGAGAACGGGATTAGGGTCTAGTACATTTACAAAATTAAAAAATAATGACTGTGTAAGAACAGATACCCTAGTAAAAATTTGTGAAGTGCTAAATTGTCAATTATCAGAAATAGCAGAATGTGTGGAGGAGCAAAATGTTAAAATTAGCAACAGTGTTTAGTGGAATAGGAGCTATAGAACACGCTTTAGAAAGATTAGGTATTGACTATAAAATTGAATTCGCATGTGATAATGGAGAAGTAGATATATTATCAAAGAAGATTGACGATAGTATAGAGTCTGTTAATAGTGAATTCAAATTTTTATCAAAATTGATAGATATTGAAAATGAATTTGAGGATTGGTTGAGTAAAAAATTAAATATCCTTGTTAAAGAGTATAAAAAATTAAACATAGAAATAGTATCGATAAATATAGATTTTCAAGTATATATAAATTTGGTAACTAAGATTATTGAAGAGGGAAAATTTAATAAAACACAAACACTTTTTTATGAAAATATATTGGAGAATGTAAATAACAAAGATAATGATTTATCAAGAAAATATGAATATATAAAACTAATGGTAAAACTTAATAATGATTTATCGAAAATTGGAGATAATGAGGTATTTTTGACTCTATCTCAAGACACATTATTCAAACTAAAGGATATAGTAAAAAAAATGAAAGCTATTAGAGAAGAATTGTCTATGTTACATGAAAGAATAAATACTGAAAATATTAGGAAAAAAGTTTTTTCTATGGATAGCTTAGAAGAACAAAAAAGTTATGTAGATTCACTTTATTCAGGTAAAGAAAAACAAAATAAAGTGAGAACATCTTATTTTGCAAATTATGATATAGATGATTCAAGATTTCATTGGAATGTATCTTTTTTAGATGGTAGAAAATTTAAAGATATAGATTTATTAGTAGGAGGTAGTCCGTGTCAATCGTTTAGTTTAGTAGGTAAACAACGAGGATTAGGAGATACTAGAGGAACATTATTTTATGAATATGCCAGGTTAGTTGATGAAATCAAACCTAAAGTATTTATATACGAAAATGTTAGAGCTGTTTTAAGTAATGATAGTGGTAAAACTTGGGAGACAATGACAAAAATTTTTGAAGACTTAGGGTATGATTGGTATTATGAAATACTAAATGCAAGGGATTATGGAATACCGCAGAATAGAGAGCGTGTTTTTGTTGTCGGATTTAGAAAAGATTTATCAATTACGAAATTTAAATATCCTAAAATAAAAAAACTTGAAAAAACCATGCAAGATTTTCTTCTAGATAATGTATCTGGAAAGTATTATTTAGCTAAAAAAGGTGTCGACTTTGTGATTTCACAGAAAAACTTAGATAAACGGTATACACAAATTGATGGAGAGATTCAATTATGCCAAAAGAAAAATCAGCAATTCAATTGGCATGGAGACTTTATATTCGAAGAGGAATGTAAAGATAAAGAGGCCTTAATGGATGATTTAGAAAAATATTTTTTATCAGAGAAAGTAAAAAAATATGTTTTATCAACAGGAACTAAAAGTTTTTATTCTAAACCTAAGATTGATTTAGAAATAGCAAGACCTTTATTAACAACTATGCATAAGATGCATAGAGCAGGTGTTGATAATTATGTAACAACAGAGGGTAGATTAAGAAAACTTACCCCAAGAGAATGTTTAAGATTAATGGGATTTTGTGACAGCTTTAAAATTGTAGTTTCAGACACGTCGTTGTATCAGCAATCAGGAAATTCAATAGTAGTTGATGTGTTGATGGAAATATTAAAAGAAATCTATAGAGTATACCCTGATTTAGGAAATGAGTAATGATTGGAGGTAAGATATATGGTATTTAGAGAATTAGCTATTTCAAGTAGTTTTGTTAAAAATAGTATAAAAATACGTAATGAAGAAGGAAGTGGTGAAGCAAAGTTATATATTGGATCAAAAAAAGACAAATCAATATTAGAATTTTTTAATGATTTTAATAATGAAAATAAATATATTATGTACAAGGTGGATATTTTAGATTACTTTAAACGAATATATTTGGAATTTATTGGTGAGAAATGTAACAACTATAATAAGGTAGGAATTTCTGAGTATACAAAGTTAGAAGCATATTTGTCAGATTTAGATGAGAACATAGAATTTAAGATAGAGAAGTTTGAAGATGGAAATAGAATATATATTAGACCAATATCAGAAGATAAATGGGTATTTGATAATGTAATTAGAAGTATCGCGCTTCCCAAAATAACGAATCTAAAAATAACAAAAAATGAGTCGAAATTTATTTTTTCTTTGACTATTAATGTAAACGAAGTTATAAAACGAAATACTGAAAGCTATGAGAAGTTATCAACTGAAGAAGAATTTAGATTATGGTTGTCAAAGCAAATAACAAAAAGCGGAAAGCAAGCTTCTAAAAGTATGGTTAGAAGTAATAGTGCTGCATTGAAGAAAATTAAGGTAAATAAGATTATTACTGAATATGCAAGTATAGAAAGTATATTTGAAATAACAAATTTAAACATATACAAAGATTTAAAAAATAAGATACAGTCATTACCAAATTATAACGAGATGAATCAAACTGATATTAGATTTTTAGAAAGTTCTTTAAATTGGTATGAAAAATTTTTAAATGAAAAATTTTATGATAATCATGATGTATCTTCTTGTTTAAATTTAAACTCACCTTATGCTAGAAATCGTATTCTATTTGGTGCTCCTGGGACAGGAAAAAGTCATCGTTTAAAGGAAGATTTATGTAGAAATAAGGAAAATGAGAAACTAGAAAAGGGGATGTATGAAGGATTATTAGTTGGGTGTGAGAATAATTATGAGCGTGTAACATTTCATCCTGATTATTCATATGCTAATTTCGTAGGGACATATAAACCCATACCAGCTAGGGATGAATTTGGAAAGGATGTGATTACGTATAAATACGTTCCTGGACCGTTTATGCGTTCATATGTAAAAGCACTAAAAAGCAAACTGTCTGCTAACCCAAAACCAATCGTAATAATCATAGAAGAAATTAATCGAGCAAATGTTGCTGCAGTCTTTGGTGATATATTTCAACTTCTCGATAGAAAATCAGATAACACTAGTGAGTACCCAATTCAAGCATCCGAAGATATAAAAAAATATCTTGCAGATGAGTTGGGAGGAGAGCCCGATGATTACCAAGAAATTAAGCTTCCTGAAAATTTATTTATCTGGGCGACTATGAATAGTGCTGACCAAGGAGTATTCCCTATGGATACTGCGTTTAAACGTAGATGGGATTTTACGTATTTAGGTATTGATGAAAATGAAGAAGGTATCGAGAAATTTGAAGTGATTCTTGGTAAAGAAAATAATCAGAGAAAAGTAAACTGGAATAAACTAAGAAAAGCTATTAACAAAAAATTGTCAGATTTTAAAATAAATGAGGATAAATTGATAGGACCGTATTTTATTTCTAAAAATGTTTTGGAAGATTCCGATAAATTTATAAAGACGTTTAAGAATAAAGTAATTATGTATCTTTTTGATGATGCGGCAAAGCATAAGCGTTCATTATTATTTGAAAATGTTACAGATTCTAATATTTATTCCGAGGTGTGCAATAACTTTGAAGACAGAGGAGTATTCATTTTTTCTTCAGATATTTCCAATCACTTTAAGAATGATATAGTAAAAATTGAACAAGATAAAGATAGTACAGAAAATAATCTAGTTATAGTTAATGAAGGGGATTAAAAATGACTAGTTTTTTAAAATCCGTATTTATACGTGAACAAAAAAGATATACTAGAACACAATTAGTTGAATTATTTAGTCTGAGTTATTCTGAGATAACATCTCTAATTAAAAAACTAAAATCTTATGGAGTCTTAAAGACAGTTGCTAAAAATAATAAACAAACTGAAGAAATAGAACTGTTTGAAGATGATATAGAAATTGTTGATGAAAACGAAAGTAGTAAGTATTTATATGTTTTCACATTTGTAGGAGTTATTTCTATACAGGGTATTGTGTTAAAATGTTATCCAAAATATATATACAGAGAAGATAATCTTATTTATAAATTGAAAAAAGTCTTAAAAGTAATTGATAAGTTTAAAAAGAAAGAACAACTTATAAATTATCAAAATGATAATTTAGATAACCACACCTTTAATAAATTGGCTGTTATGTTGTATCTTTTAAATGATTATTATGAATTTGGAATTTATACCACTTCACAAAATGTACTTGAAATTAATGGCTTTGGAGAAATAAATTGGGATAAAACTATTAATGAAACTTTCACACTAATAAATAATAATCGTCCTTATTATCCAAAACTTATAACAAGGAACAATATAGATGATGAATATAATTTCTTTAAAAGATTACATGAAACTATTTTAACCTTATGTGCAAAAGAATTAGAAAAAAGTGGTTTAATGGATTTATTTGATATATTAGATGTAGAATTATCAGATGAGAAATTAGATGATTTTGGAGATGTTGACTATATTTTGAATCAGATTCAAAAAGAATTGAATATCCAATTTAATACAAGAAAACAGCAACTTCTTAAAACGCTGTATTCGTTTGTAGCGAATGAAGGAGGGGTTAATGAAGTTAGTGAATTTAGTTTTTATGGTACAAATAGTTTTCATCATGTTTGGGAAAAAGTGTGTGCACAAGTACTTGATAACCAATTGGAAAAGACGATAAAAGATTTATATCTTCCTGTTCCTTTATCTGATAATTATTCACATCTTTCAAATACTAAATTGAAGGAGCTAATTGAAAAACCAGTATGGAATAGTAAAAACCAGGAATTTATAGCAGATAAAACACTTATTCCAGATTTAATAACTATTCAATGTGAAAAGAATGGTGAATTTCAATTTCTTATTTTTGATGCTAAGTATTATAATATCAGCTTTAATAAAAATAAAATAGAAAGACAGCCTGGGATAGAATCTATCACAAAGCAGTATCTGTATCAACTAGCTTATAAAGATTTTCTTGAAGAGCATAAATTTAAAGTTGTAAAAAATTGTTTTTTATTTCCAACAGAAGAAGAAGGAATTTATGATATTGGGAGCGTAAAAATGAATATGCTAGCTAACCTAGGACTAGAACATATTCAATTAAGGCTCCTATCAGCTGATTTAGCTTATGACTATTTTCTTCAAAATAAATTAATAGATATTAGTAAATTCAAATTGTCATAAAATATAAAAATAGAAATAAATTACGGCATTTACATGGAAACATATATTTAATTTAAAAATCCGAGATTCTAGCATTTTCGCTTGATCTTCTCGGATTTTTTTTCAGAGTTGAAACACGTATTTTTTTGCTTAAATATTTATTTTAGTAATATTCATACACTTAATTTTAGATACAATATCAACATCTTTAACCGCCCAGTGAGTATTATATAGTTCGAAATTATCAATTCTAAATTCAAAACTATTTTTATACAACTCGTGTTGTTTAAATGCAAACTCTAATTCAAAAATAACTTTTACAAAGTGAAATCTACATTCAATCATTTTTATATATCCGAAGTAAGCTAAATCATCGTTGTTATCACCATTTGGTCCTTGATCAACTGCAAATATTGTAGGTAAATTTATAAGGATAGCTCTTTCTTCAATTCCTAGTTTAGAAAGTGGAATATGAAGTTTATCGCACCAAACTTCAGTTATGATTCTATCTTGTGGCATAAAAAATTCACCAATATTGTTACTACCGCTTTTAAATGTTGCCTTTTCTATTCCACCAACAATAAGATTGTATAAAGAAGACGAATAAAAATAGTTATAATTAACATTTTGATAATTTATATATTGATTAAGAACTTTAAATTTTTGAGTAGTTTGTAATTTATTTGATGTAATTGGAGATATCTTATATGTATTATCGCATAGCACATGCGAATCACTGTCAACTAATGAAACATTGTTCATCAATCTTTTGATTTTTATGCTTTGCGTGATTGATGTTCCAATAGGGTGAGATAGTTTCCAAACAGCTCGGTAATTATTTTGTTTAAAATATTTTTCGAATGTTGTTTTTCCTAGGGTATTTACTCGTTTTGTAGAAATGATATGCATAAGTACATTGACTAGAAAAATTTCAATATCGATACTTGAAATATTTTTTAAATCTTTTTTACTTACTTTTTGAGTTTGCGTTATCTTGAAAATCATATCCTCTGTGATAAAAGAGTCGTTTAAAATTAATTCAAAAAGTGCTTTTGTTAACCATTCTAGCTTTCTTTCTGATAAATAATTATTTATAAATTCAATACAATCATCTAAAAGAATTTTCCAATCATGAGTATATCTATTTTTAAATATGTCGATAGTTCCTGGTTTTGTAAAAGTTATTATGGAGCTGCCATTAATTTCACATCTTTTGTATCTTGATGTATCTTTTTTTAAAGTAGATTCACTTCCTATAACTTCCTCACCTGTAACAAGTTTAATTAATCCTTTCAATATATCTGCATCAGATATTGAACTTTTTTTACCGTTTAGTTTTTCCCTAGAACTAATTGCTGTTTTTTTAGCTTCAATTAGTAAATTTAATAAAATTCCACCACATAAATATGGATAATGTTCATTAGACATCTTCATGCCCCCCTTTTTTATATAAAAATAGTAACGTTAGTAACCGTAGTAACGCTTGGTAACTATTGCAAGTAACCAAAGTAACGTTAAGATATATAGTATAGATAATAAAAATTCTATATTTTAGAAAACGGTTGTTTATAGATATATTATATCATATTCGGAAAACCGTATAAAGATTTAATTTCAAATAATCTGTAAAATATACAGAATTTATTATTTAAATATAATTACTCAAAAAGTCATAGTGGCCACTAAGACGGTGAGATACAAATGAATTAAATAGATAAGTCCGAGATAACGATAAAGGTTATTTTGCTAACTTATTTAAAATTCTATGTGCTTTCCGTAATTTTAGTGTGCCATTTTTTACACTACAGAAGTCTCATAGTAATAAAACTTCATTTGTGATCTCACCTGAGTGGAAAAGAGGTCACTATGGTGATTATTACAAAAACAAATAAAAGATTTATTCCACTACGCATGAGAAAAACTTATCAAGATGATAGAATGACTTATAGTTATGAGTTTGCAAATGGTGATAAATATACTTTGGAAATTGATAAAGATGGAATCACAGAAGCGGATATAAAATTACTTCATTCGATAGATGATAGTGAGGTCTATAATAATTGTAAAAATGCTAGATCAGGAAGAACAAAAGAAGAAAAAGATATAATAAAAGCTTGGAGAGAAAATTTTATAGAAGATTTTAAAAATAATTATGGTTATGAACCTCAAAAATCAGATATAGATTATTATGAAAATGAGGAATTTCCAAGAAATTATAATTTATCTCTAGACGCAGATTTAGTTAATTCTGACAAATCAGCTATAGAGAATATGGTTGTAAAAAATACAGATTTCGAATGGACAGATAAAATGCTAACGGCATTTGAAATACTGACTAATAATGAGAAACTAGTTATTGAAAAAATCTATTTAGAAAATATGAAGAAAAAAGATATTGCATCTGAAATGGAAATCTCTAATGCGATGGTGACAAAGTATCATAAAAAAGCATTAGAAAAACTAAGAATGAAAATTTAATTAAAAAATGTAAGAAGGGGTTAAAAATACTCCTTCTTTTTTTGACTAAGATATGTAGGGGTTAACTTACAAATTATAAATAGGAGGGATACTGATGAAACATAAGGTTATTATCAATGTATCAGATTCAAATCATAAAGAGATTCAAATTTTAAAAGCATCTCGAATAATGATACCAAGAAAAATTGTTCAGTGGTTATTTGGAGAATATACTCAAGTATACTTACTAAAACCCGGTCAGACAATTCATTCGGTAGATGTTAAAGAAATTAAGAAAGGGGTGAATCTATATGAGTCAAACAAAACAATTGCTTAGTGTTATAGAGGATATAAGACGATTAGCTGATAGTCTTCAAAGTCTTTGTGAATTAATAACTGAGGGAAAATTAGAACAAACTTTTGTTGAAGATAAATCAGAAGTAGTTGAAGATGAGAGTACTGAATTATTAACTAACTCTACTAAAGAAGAGCAAACAATCTCACTTGAAGAAGTACGTGGAGTACTGGCTAAAAAAGCCCAAGAAGGTAAGCAGGCAGAGGTAAGAGAGTTAATTAAGACTTATGGTGTAAGCAAGCTATCAGAAGTTGAAGCTAAACACTACGTTGAATTAATGAAGAAAGCTGAGGAATTTTAATATGGGAAAACATGCTTTGTTGAATGCATCAAGTGCTCATAGATGGCTTACTTGTCCACCGCTACCAAGGTTAGAAAACTTCTTTGAAAAAGAAGTATCTGAAGTAGCAAATGAAGGAACTGATGCTCATAGACTATCTGAATATAAGCTAAGAAAAGTATTAGGTGAAAAAGTTAGAAAACCTAAGCTAAAATATTTTGATAAGGATATGGATAGCTATACAGATGATTATGTTAATTATATAGTAGAAACAATAGAAAATATTAAGAAATCTACTAAAGATCCGATAGTTTTAATTGAACAAAGGTTAGATTTTTCAAACTATGTACCAGATGGTTTTGGAACAGGGGACTGTATAATAATTGCTGATAAAATACTTCATATTATTGATTTAAAATATGGACGTGGGGTAGAAGTAAGTGCTGAGGAAAATCCACAGATGATGCTATATGCACTTGGTGCATTAAATATTTATGACGCTTTATATGATATTGATGAGGTTGTTATGACTATTTTCCAACCAAGAAAGTATAACATTTCATCTAGCAAAAAGTCAGTAGAAGAACTTAAAAATTGGGCAGATACTGTTCTCAAAGAAAAAGCAGAGTTAGCTTTTAATGGACTTGGGGTTGTAACTTATGGACCTTGGTGTCAGTTTTCTAATTGTAATGTTGTACTACGTGCTCGAAAAGATTATCATGATAAACTTATGAGGTTTCAACTTTGTTCACCTCACCTATTAAATGATGTTGAGATAGAAGAGGTACTAGAACATATTGATGATCTTGTGAAATGGGCTAGTGAAATAAAAGAATATGCAACTAAAATAACTATAGAGAATGATAAAGAATGGTCGAATTATAAATTAGTAGAAGGTAGATCAATTAGAAAAATTAAAGATGAAGAAAGAGTCGCAGAGATATTAGAAGAAAATGGATATAACGATATCTATAAAACAAGTTTACTAACATTAACCGAACTTCAAAAACTATTAGGAAAAGATAGATTTAATGAACTTCTAGGAGATTATATAATAAAACCTGAAGGTAAACCAACGCTTGTTTTAAAAAGTGATAAAAGAAAAGAAATAGTTAAACATGATGTAAACAAAGAATTTAAAGTAACGGAGGAAAAATAATCATGGCAATAAAAGATACAAAAGTAGTAACAGGAGTAAACACAAGATTTTCATATTTTAACGGATGGGAGCCAGTTTCAATCAATGGTAGCAAGGAAAGATACAGTGTATCAGTATTGATTCCCAAATCTGATACTAAAACTATTAATGCTGTGCATAAAGCAGTGGATGCAGCAATTGAAGATGGATTAGCGAAGTTTGGAGGAAAAAAACCTAATAAAGCTACACTTAAATTACCGTTACGAGACGGAGATATTGAAAGAGAAGATGAAGCATACAAAGGACATTATTTTATCAATGCTAATTCTACTACAGCACCTCAAATTGTAGATAATAATGTGCAACCAATATTAGATCGCTCAGAAGTTTATAGTGGTTGTTATGGTAGAGTATCACTTAACTTTTATGCATTTAATTCTAATGGAAATAAAGGAATTGCATGTGGGTTAGGGAATATTCAAAAACTTCGTGATGGTGAACCTCTAGGTGGACGTAGTAGTGCAAGTGATGATTTTACAACTGAAGAAGATGAAGAATTCTTAGCTTAGGAGGAAGAAAGAATGAATATTTCAGATATACTTAATTTATTAATTGTTTTACTTGCTGCAACATATGTGGGTGAGTTTATAATTACGGAGTTAGTAGATTTATATGTAAATATAAGGGAGAAACTGCGAAAATGAAGACTATAAATATTGATATTGAAACATTCTCTAGTATCAATATATCAAAGTCTGGGATATATAAATATGTAGAGAGTGAGGACTTTGAAGTCCTCCTCTTTGCATATTCTATAGATGGAGGTAAAACTGAGATAGTTGATATAGCCAATGGAGAAGAATTATCTGAAGAGATAATACAAGCGTTATTAGATGATAATGTCATTAAGTGGGCATTTAATGCACAGTTTGAACGAATATGTTTATCGAGATTTTTAAAACTTCCTAAAGGAACATATTTAAATCCAAAAAGCTGGAGATGTACTATGATTTGGAGTGCATATATGGGATTGCCATTTTCTCTTGAAGGTGTAGGGAAAGTGTTAGGACTTGAAAAGCAAAAATTAATTGAAGGTAAAGATCTGATAAAATATTTTTGTGTACCTTGTACTCCAACGAAATCAAATGGATTTAGAAATAGAAACTTTCCATATCACGATAAAATAAAATGGGAGGCTTTTAAAACTTATAATATTCGTGATGTTGATACAGAAAAAGAAATACAATGTAAACTTATGAAGTTTCCAGTACCCGATTTTATATGGGAAGAGTATAATTTAGACCAAGAAATTAATGATAGAGGAATTAAAGTAGACTTAGATTTTGTAAACAGAGTGATAACTTTAGATGACAAAGTAAGAACGAAGTTAATGAGTGAATTAAAAATTTTGACTGAGTTAGAAAATCCAAACTCAGTAGCTCAGCTAAAAGGTTGGTTGAGTGAACAAGGTGTTGAAACTGAAAGTCTAGATAAAAAATCAGTTAAAGAACTTGTTAAGGTTACAAAGGGAGAAGTATCAAAAGCGTTAGCTTTGAGAATGCAGTTATCAAAATCATCTATAAAGAAATATCAAGCTATGAAAGATGTAGCTTGTGAGGATAATAGATGTAGAGGAATGTTTCAATTTTTAGGTGCTAATAGGACCGGGAGATTTTCTGGGCGTAATGTACAATTGCAAAATCTACCAAGGAATACTATGAAAGAACTCTTTGAGGTTAGATCAATAATAAAAAATAGAGATGGAGATATTCTTGAATTATTATACGATAATGTACTAGATATTCTTTCACAACTTATAAGAACAGCTTTTGTTCCAAAAGAAAATATGAAGTTTTATGTAGCTGATTTTTCATCAATAGAAGCAAGAGTAATTGCATGGCTTGCGGGAGAAACTTGGCGAGAGGAACTGTTTAAAAAAGGTGGAGATATTTATTGTATGTCAGCTTCACAGATGTTTGGTGTTCCTGTTGTTAAACATGGCGTAAATGGTGACTTAAGACAAAAAGGTAAGATAGCAGAGTTAGCGTGTGGTTACGGCGGATCAGTAGGAGCACTAACTGCAATGGGTGCTCTTGACATGGGACTTAAAGAAGATGAATTAAAGCCACTTGTTTTATCATGGCGAGAAGCAAATCAGAATATAGTAGCACTTTGGTGGGCAGTAGATAAAGCTATAAAAGATGCGATAGTTATGAAAAGTTTGACTAGAACGCACGGAATAGAGTTTGAATGTAGGAGTGGATTACTTAGAATAACACTACCAAGTGGAAGAAAACTAACATATATTAAACCAAAAATTGAAATTAATAAATTTGGAGGTGAATCAGTCACTTATGAAGGAGTAGGTGTAGCTAAAAAGTGGGAGAGAATAGAGAGTTATGGACCTAAGTTTGTAGAGAATATAGTACAGGCCATTTCAAGAGATATACTGATGTTTTCTTTACAAAATTTAAGTGTTTATAATATCGTAGCCCATGTTCATGATGAAATAATTATAGAGGCGCCTGAGAATACAAAGCTAGAAGATATTTGTGAAACTATGAGTCGAGTACCTTATTGGGCAAAGGGATTGATACTTACTGCAGATGGATATACGTGTGATTTTTATATGAAAGATTAAAATTTTGAGTGAGAGGTTAAATTCTCACTCTTTTTTATTGCCTGTGATATAGAGGGATAGCAATATTCCTCATTAAATATAAATTACAGGAGGTAGTTCAATATGAAGGAACTAATACCAAAAAATGAATATGGTTTATTCGCAGATAAAAAGGATATTGTAAGAGTTGACAGCCTGTATGTGGCAGAGTTTTTCGAGAAAAATCATAAAGAAGTTTTAAGAGATATTCGAAATATAGCAGCTCCCAATTCTGGGTTGAGTAAAGAATTTGCTGAGCGCAATTTTGCGCTGGGGTCATATAAAGATAAGCAAAACCAAAAACGCCCTTGTTATTATTTAACACGTGACGGTTTTACTATCTTGGTAATGGGGTACACAGGAAAAAAAGCATTAAGATTTAAAGAATTATATATTAGACGTTTTAATGAAATGGAAGAACTTATTAAGTCTTTAGTAAAAGCAAGAACTGAGTTTCCATTATTAACTGAAAATATCAAATTACTTCATGAAAAGCCAAAACCGTATCATTTTAGTAATGAGTGTGACATGATTAATCGTATTGTTTTAGGAAAGTCGGCTAAACAATTCCGTTTAGAGAATAATCTTGAAAAAGGGACTAGTATTCGTCCTTTTTTAACAGAGGTTCAAATTAACTTGATTGAAAAATTACAAAAGGTAGATATCGGACTTTTGGTTGCTTTTCCTAACTATGAAGATAGGAAGCGACATTTAGAGTGGTACAAACAAAAATGGGAGGAAAAAATCAATGAGTAAGAGTCAAAGGAAAATCAAATTAGAAAAGAAAGAGGCTTATAAACCTTTGGTCTATATTTGCGCTCCATATAGAGGAGATATAGAAGCGAATATTAAAAAGGCTATAAAGCTAGGAAGACTTGCTTATATGGAGGGTAATATTCCAATAATACCTCATGTGTTATTTCCATTTATGGATGACTCAAATGAAGTAGATAGGAAAAATGCTATGTTTGCGGATATCATTCTACTTGGAAAATGCAGTGAAATCTGGGTTTTAGGTGACAATATCACAGAAGGTATGAAAGTAGAAATTGATGTAGCTAAAAAACATCATAAAACTATAAAGTATTTTACGGAGGTAAAGTAATATGAGGTTAACTATTCATAGATCAAACGTTCAAAGTAATGCTAAGAATTGCATTTATGATATTAAGTGTTTAATAGAAAATATGGAACAATTAAAAGAGGTAGTACGTTTTGATCACGTATGTGCCAATTTTAAAAATAATTATCGAAATAAAGATAATTTCTTGGAGTGTGATTGTGATGTTTTTGATTGTGATAATGAACATAGTGATAATCCAAATGATTGGATTTATCCAGAGGATTATGAGTATTTACTTGAAGGAGCAAGTCATATTATAGTTCCTAGTCGAAATGATAATAAAGAAAAGAATGGGAAAGTAGCTCGACCTAGACATCATGTTTATATCCCACATAGGTTATTTTTGACATCAGATGAGTGTGAAATTTTTAAGAGACAAGTGTACGAGAAATATAACTTTTTTGATAAAAATGCATTGGATTGTTCAAGATTTATTTTCGGAAATATTACTGATGAAGTTATTTGGTTCGAAGGTGAAAAGAAACTAGATGAAATACTTGGAGTTGCAGATGCTTTTACGCTTTTGGAATTAAAGGATCACACACCAGTAATCGAACAAGGTAGTCGTAATTCTACTATGAGTCATTTGGCTGGGAAGATTATAAAACGATACGGAGCAACTGATGAAAGTTATTCTATGTATTTAGAACAAGCATCTAAATGCACACCACCTTTAGATGACAGCGAACTTAACTCCATCTGGTATAGTGCAACTAAGTTCGGAAAGAAAATTTCTAGTCAAGAAGGGTATATTAAACCCGAAGATTACAATCAGGAGTTTAAATTTAAACCTACAGATTATTCAGATGTAGGTCAAGCTATAGTTCTTTCTAGAGAGTTTCAAGATAGAATAAAATACTCTCCGGCAACCGACTATTTAGTTTATAACGGAAGCTACTGGGAGGAGTCTGTACCAAACGCACAGGCTGTAGCCCATGAATTAACTAAATTTCAATTAAAAGAAGCTCATGATGAGATAAATCTATGTCTTAAACAATTAACTGATGCAGGAGTTATGCCTATGATAACAAGTTTAGGTATGAAAAAAGTTAAGGAAAACTTAGATGATAACCAAAGAAGAATAGTAGAAAAGTATGAACAAGCTTTAGCTTATGAGAAGTACGCTATTAAAAGACGTGATAGTAAAAATATCTGGTCGACATTAAAAGAAGTGCGTCCTTTAATTCAAATAGAGCCTACTTCACTTGATAGGGATGAGTTTTTATTAAATACACCAAGTAAAACTTATAGTCTAAAAACGGGTCTTTCAAAAGAGCATGACTACAATGATTTCATAAGCAAACAAACAAGTATTGATCCAACAAGTAAAGGTAAGAAATTATGGGAAGAAGCACTAAAGACATTCTTTTTAGGTGATGAGGAACTCATAAACTATGTTCAAAAAATAGTAGGTTTAGCTGTTGTTGGAAAGGTTTATGTCGAGGCTTTAATTATTGCTTATGGAGAGGGGAGTAATGGTAAAAGTACATTTTGGAATGTAGTAGCGAGGGTTCTCGGTAGTTATAGTGGGAATATATCTGCAGATATGCTAACCGTTGGATGTAGAAGAAATGTAAAACCTGAACTTGCAGAGGCAAAAGGAAAACGACTTCTTATTGCTGCAGAACTTGAAGAGGGAATGAGAATGAATACATCAAATGTAAAACAACTTTGCTCGACAGATGAAATTTTTGCTGAGAAAAAATTCAAATCACCATTCAGTTATGTCCCTTCACATACTCTTGTTCTTTATACTAATCACTTGCCAAAAGTAGGTGCGATAGATAATGGAACATGGAGAAGACTTATTGTAATTCCTTTTAACGCACAGATTAAAGGTAAAGGTGACATCAAAAACTATGCTGATTACCTTTATGAAAATGCTGGAGGTGCAATTTTAGAATGGATACTCACTGGATCAAAAGAAGTAATCGAAGCTAATTTTAAGTTAGAAAAACCAAAAGTAGTAAAAGATGCTATTAAAAAATACAAAGAGGATAATAACTGGCTAGGAGAATTTTTAGAAGAATGCTGTGAAATTGACATCAGTTATACTGAAAAAAGTGGACAATTATATTCTGAATACCGAGCGTTTTGTATGAGGACAGGTGCGTTTATAAGAAGTACGACTGATTTTTATAATGCACTTTTAAGTGAAGGTTATAAAAAGAAAAAAAATATGAGTGGTTCTTTCATATATGGTTTAAAATTAAAATCTGATTTTATTATTTGATAACGATCGATGAAGGTCGATGGCGGTCAATCTCAATACTTATTTCAAAATGCGTGAAATTAATAAAAAGAAAAAAGGTATGAAAATGACTGTCATAAAAATCATGGGAAACCTATTATATCAACGTTATGACACCCTATGATAGTCATATATATAACCTTTCTATAATAAAAAAAAATATAGTATATATATAATATAGGAAAATGACTATCAAAGGGTGTCATATTAGGAGGTAAATATGCTAGAAAGTCTAATAGAACAACATTTAGTAAAAGAAGTTAATAGGAGAGATGGTTTATGCTTGAAATTTAATAGTCAAAGTATGGCAGGAATTCCAGACAGAATAATATTGATGAAAAATGGTACTGTTGGTTTCGTTGAGGTTAAGCAAAAAGGAAAGAAACCAAGACCACTTCAAGAATTAAGAATGAAACAATTAAGGCAGTTAGGATTTAAAGTATACACACTTGATGAAAAAGAGAAGATAGGAGAAATTTTAGATGAGATATGTAGCACATAATTATCAAAATTATGCCAAAGATTTTATTTTAGCACATAAGGTATCTGCTTTGTTCCTTGACTGTGGTTTAGGTAAAACTATAACAACACTTACTGCTATAAATGAGCTCATGTATGATAGTTTTGAAATTAGTAAAGTACTAATTATAGCCCCATTAAGAGTAGCACAATCAACGTGGAAAGATGAAATAGAAAAATGGAATCATCTTAACCTCTTAAGATATTCAATTGCTGTTGGAGATGAAAAAGAAAGACTAAAAGCTTTGAAACAAAACTCAGACATTTATATCATTAATCGTGAAAATGTAGATTGGTTAGTAACTAAAAGTGGAATAGACTTTAACTTTAATATGCTAATCATTGATGAACTCAGTTCATTTAAATCACATACTTCAAAACGATTTAAAAGTTTATTAAAAATAAGACCTTACTTTGAAAGAGTGGTAGGTCTTACTGGGACACCAAGTAGTAATGGATTAATGGATTTATGGGCAGAGTTTAGAGTGCTAGATTTAGGAGAAAGGCTTGGTCGCTATATAACGCATTATAGGAACGAGTACTTTCTACCAGATAAAAGGAATGGTGCGGTAATATTTTCTTATAAACCACAGCCAAACGCTGAGGAAAGAATATATCGTAGACTCGCAGATATGACAATTTCAATGAAGTCTACAGAGTACTTAAAAATGCCAGAGTTAATACTAAATGAACTTGAAATAAATCTTGATGAAGAAGATCAGATTAAATATAAAAAGTTTAAAAAAGAAATGGTAATGACAATTCAAGAAAAAGAGATAGATGCTATAAATGCAGCAAGCCTTTCAAATAAACTTATTCAACTAGCTAACGGTTCAATCTACGATGAAGATAAAAAATTCTATGAAGTTCATAATAAAAAGTTAGATAAACTTGAAGAAATAATTGAGAGTGCAAATGGGAAACCTGTACTTGTTGCTTATTGGTTTAAGGCAGATAAAGAAAGAATTGAAAAACGATTTAAAGTAAGAGAGATTAAAACTGCAGATGATATAAAACAATGGAATATGGGAATGATTAGTCTTGCATTAATACACCCAGCAAGTGCAGGACACGGATTGAATTTACAAAGTGGAGGATCCACACTAGTATGGTTTAGTCTTACATGGTCTCTTGAATTATATCAACAAACTAATGCCAGACTTTATAGACAAGGACAAAAAGACACGGTAGTGATTCATCATTTAATTACAAAAAATACTATTGATGAAGATATTATGAAAAGTTTAAAAAGAAAAGATAAAAACCAAGAAGCATTGATGAAAGCAGTAAAAGCAAGAATAGGAGGATAAAGTATGAGAACGGAAGAATATCTAAATCAAGCTAGACATTTAGATACGCAGATTAATTCAAAGCTTAGTCAAATAGAATCATTGAGTGCGTTGGCTACAAAATGTACTGCAACCTTAACTGATATGCCCGGTAATAAAAATAATGGAACATCAAAAATGGAGGATACGATTTTAAAAATTATAACACTGCAAGAAGAAATTAATAGTGATATTGATGTACTTGTAGATTTAAAAAAAGAAATAATGACAATAATAAAAAAAGTTGAGAACTCTGAATACCGTACACTTCTAGAAAATCGATATTTATCATTTTTGTCTTGGGAGAAAATTGCCGTTGAAATGAAGTATAGTATACAGCAAGTTTATAGAAAAAGAACCGAGGCGTTGAAAAAAATTGAAGAAATTTTAAAAGATGATAGGAAATGATAGTGAATGAGAGTATACTTTTCTGATATAATTAAAATGTGGAAAATAGAAAATAAACCTTGTAGAGAAATCTATGAGGCTTTCTATTATGATTTATCGTAATGGATAAAAATTTATCAATAATGATAAAAAGAGAAATTTATTGTAATGGATAAAAATTTATCAATAATGATAAAAAGAAGAATTTATTGTAATGGATAAAAATTTATCAATAATGATAAAAACAGAAATTTATTGTAATGGATAAAAATTTATCAATAATGATAAAAAGAAAAATTTATTGTAATGACTAAACATTTATCAATAATGATAAAAACAGAAATTTATCGTAATGACTAAATATTTATCAATAATGATAAAAAGAAGAATATATTGTAATGACTAAATATTTATCAATGATGATAAAAAGAACCTTGTAGATCTTTCTACAGGGTTTTTATTATGCTAAAGAGAGGAGAAAGTAATGCCGAGAAAACCTAAGAGACCATGCTCATATCCAAACTGTCCAAGGTTAACAGATAAACAGTTTTGTGATGAACATGAAAGACTAGAAAATAAAAGATATGAGATGCAAGATAGAAATCCTGAAACAAGGAAAAGATACGGATCAACGTGGAGAAGAGTTCGAGCTAGTTATGTTAGAGAACACCCTTATTGTGAACTATGTTTTTCAGATGGATTGATGAGAGAAGTACAAGAGGTTCACCATAAGCTACCTTTATCCAAAGGTGGAACACATAGTAAGAGTAATTTAATATCTCTTTGTAAAAGTTGTCACGCTAAAATTCATGCGAACGATGGGAGTCGATGGAACAAAAAAAGGACACTATTAAAGTGCCCTCTTTAGAAAAGGGAGTGTGTAGGATTCGAACCTACTAGCGCTTACCCAGTGAGATATTGATTTTTAGGTGCTTTTACCATTTTATAATACCGGACACTCCGTAAACGCCTTTTACCACTCTTGTATTATTAACTGTCATAGATTTACCCTCCAAATATGAATAAGTTATTAAATGAATAATCGCAACTATTAGTGAAAGAAAATCCAAAGGTAAAAACATAGTTCCTAAACATATCAATATCATCACCAACAGCAGAAAATAATTTAAAGTATTTTTTCCTGTTGATGATGATACTTAAATTATATCATATTTTTAGAGGGAGGGGAAGCAAAAATCTTTAAAAACAAAATGAAAACATAACGGGTGTGGGCAAAGATGCACAAAAAGTGCGAATTCAAAAGGGTAATAGGGAGAAGTCTAGAAAAAATTTTTTTGCTATAAAATAGGAGAATAAACTATGAAAAAATATAAATTTGAATTAATACGTGTAAGAGTAATGACTGGAGCAACAAAAGAATTAGAAACTATCACAAATGAATATTCTAAAAAAGGATGGGAATTTAAATCTGCACAATATTTTAGTGATATTCTGTGTTTTATGCTCGTATTTGAAAAGAATGAATCATAAAAGAAGGTGAGATAATGCCAACAAAATCAAATAATATTGGCGGACGTGGTGGTAAAAGAATAGGTGCAGGACGAAAGAAAAAATCAGTTGTAGAAAAAGCACTAAATGGAAATCCTGGAGGAAGGACACTAGAAGTATTAGATATTCCTGATCTTGAAGGTGTAAAAATGCCTGAACCACATGAAGTATTATCTTCAACACAAAAAGATGGTAGTGTATTACAAGCTAAAGAAATTTATGAGGAAACGTGGAAATGGTTGGATAGCCTCAGTATGGGAAGTCATGTTCCAAAGCCACTCATTGAAAGATATGCTATGAGTAGTGCAAGATGGTTACAGTGTGAAGATATGACTAGTAAGCTAGGATTTTTATCTAAACACCCAACTACTGGGAAACCAATACCATCACCATTTATAAATATAGGAATAAATTATATGAATCAAGCTGTAAGGCTGTGGAATGAGATATATCAAATCGTAAAAGAGAATTGTAAAACTGAATTTGATGGAGTAATACCTCAAAATGATTTGATGGAAAAACTACTAAATTCAAGAAAAAATTTATAAGAATGGAGATTAAAAATGATAGAAAAAGTGAACCCAAAACATCCAGATAAAATTGCAGATAGAATCGCTGGAGCAATTGTAGATTTGGCATACAAACTTGAAAAAGAACCTAAGGTAGCTGTAGAAGTGCTGATAGGTCATGGAAAATGTCATGTCATAATAGAAACATCAGTTGATTTTGAGAAAAAAAGTATTCATAGAATAATTAGAAGAATAGCGGGAGTAGTTCATCCTGATGTAAATATTGTATCGCAAGATAAAAAATTAAATAAAAATCAAAATGACAAAATACGATGTGGAGATAATGGTATATTCAAAGGTATGCCTATTACAAAAGAACAAAAAGAACTCTCAAGAATAGCTAGAAATATTTATTCACAGTATCCTTATGATGGGAAATACATACTTGATGGAGATAAGTTGATAATTTGTCAAAGTAATGTGAAAACAAAAACACTAAAAAAATTGTATCCAAATGCTACAATCAACCCTTTAGGAAATTGGACTGGAGGAACAGATGTTGATACAGGAGCTACTAATAGAAAACTTGGTAGCGATATGGCTGATTCTGTGACAGGTGGAGGTCTTCATGGTAAAGATTTAAGTAAAGCTGATGTATCGGTAAATATATATGCGTTCTTAAGAGCACAACAACTTCAAAGTCCTGTAGAATTTAGCTGTGCAATTGGAGATGAAAATATTGGCGATATGCCTTATGAAGAAATTGTTAGAATTGCAAAAGAATACATAGACTCCGTAGGTGGATTTGAAAAATTCGCTGAATGGGGTCTTTTTTAATGAGGTATAGAGATGAAGAATAAACTATTAGAATATGAATTAAGAAATGTTGATGAATTAATACCATATATTAATAATGCAAGGACACACTCGGATGAGCAAATATCAAAAGTGATGGCTTCAATAAAGGAATTCGGATTCTTAAATCCTATATTAATTTCAGAAGAAAATGTAATAACTGCAGGGCATTGTAGATTAATGGCTGCAAAGAAACTGGGAATGGATAAAGTACCTTGTATAAAGGAAAACTATCTAACACCTGCACAAAGAAAAGCATACGTTATTGCGGATAACCAACTCGTACTTGGAGGAGGTTGGAATGAAGAACTTCTAGCTATCGAATTATTAGATTTACAGGGTGCTGATTTTGACCTTGATGTACTTGGATTCGATGAAAAAGAATTATCAAAAATATTTGATGAAGGTCTTGAAGGAGAAGACGATGATTTTGATATAGAAGCAGAGTTGAAAAAGCCCTGCATAACAAAAGAGGGAGATATATGGCATATAGGTAGACACAAAGTAATATGTGGAGATTCTACTAAAGAAGAAACGTATCTAAAACTATTAGGAGAAACTAAAGTAAATTTAGTATGTACTGATCCACCTTATTTAGTAAATCTTGAGAGTGCTTCTGGAAAAATTAAAAATGATGATTTAAATGATAAAGAAGGATATGAGTTTTTACTTCTAGCGTTTAGTAATTGTAAAAACTCAATGGCTAAAGATGCATCCATTTATGTCTTTTATGCAACCATGAAAGCACGTATATTTTATGATGCATATGAGGACGCTGGATTTAAAGTTGGTGCTGGTCTGATATGGAAGAAACCAAGAGCACCGCTTATGAGAACAGATTGGAAATTCAACATGGAACCTATTATTTGGGGTTGGAGAAAAGATGGAAAACATATCTGGTACGGAGATCAAAAACAAAAAGCAGTGTTTGAATTTGATAGTATTACTAATTCAAAAGCAGATGGACATGGACATCCATCAAGTAAACCTGTTCCGTTGATTGTATATTTAATAAAGCAATGTACACAAACTAACGGATTAGTACTAGATGCATTTTTAGGATCGGCATCTACTTTAATAGCTTGTGAACAGAGTGGAAGAATATGCTATGGAATAGAATTAGAAGCTAAATTTGTTGATGTTGCTGTGAAAAGATATATTGAATTAACTGGAACTTCTGATGATATATATGTAGAAAGAAACGGAGAAAAGATTCCATATGCTGAGGTGAAAATAGATGAGTCAATTAACAGTCGGTAGTCTATTTTCAGGATCTGGAGGTTTTGAATTAGGTGCTATGATTCTAGGGATGAAAGCAGTTTGGGCGAGTGAAGTAGAGCCATTTCCAATTCTTGTGACAAAGAAGAATTTTCCAGACTTAGTTCATTTAGGAGATATTAATAATATTAAAGGTGGTAATATAAATCCAGTTGATATTATAACGTTTGGTAGTCCGTGCCAAGATTTATCAATCGCAGGACAAAGAGATGGACTAAGTGGAAGTAAATCAAATTTATTTTATGAAGCAATAAGAGTTATTAAAGAAATGAGGGAGAATACAAATGAAAAATATCCAAGAATTATCATATGGGAAAATGTCTGTGGAGCTTTCTCAAGTTCAAAAGGAGAAGACTTTAGACAAGTCCTTGAACAAATCTCAAAAATCAAATGTGAAAACATATCAATTCCTAAACCTTCAAAATGGAAAAATGCAGGATGCATTATGGGAGGAACATTTAGTATTGCATGGAGAGTCTTGGATGCACAATATTTCGGAGTCCCCCAAAGACGTAAGAGAATCTTTCTTGTCGCAGATTTTACAGGAGAAGGTGCAAGAGAAATATTATTTAACGAAGAAAGCCTGCCAAGGTATTTTGAATCGTGCTCAGATAAGAAACAAGAAGTTACCGGAGTTATTGGAGAATGCACTGAAATATCAAAGTACTGTTTAATGGACCAAGGAGGAGAAAGGTTAGATGTAACATTAAATAAAACAGGAACTCTAAGAGCCCAAAGTAATCACCCACCACTTGTTTTTGAAAATCATGGACAAGATAGTAGATTTAAAGGCCCACTAGATATTACACCAACTTTATCAAGTAGTTTAGGAACAGGTGGAAATAATCAACCTTTTGTAGTTGAAAATATCGCAAATTATGATGTGAGATTTACCAGTTTAAATACTAAGAATAGTAGATACAAAGTGTATGAAACAGCTACATCAAGAACTTTGGACACAGGAGGAAACAATCCAAATGCAAATCAAGGTGGGGTAGCAATAGTTTCTATATATTCAACTAGCAAAAATTATCATCATACAAAAGCTATAAAGGACAAGGTATCAACATTAGTCTCAACTGATTATAAAGATCCTCCTATTATAAATGATAAATATTCTGTTCGAAGAATTACTCCTCTTGAATGTAGTAGATTGCAAGGTTTCCCAGATTATTGGTGTGAAAGGTTAGAGCTACTCAATCCTACAGATGAAGATCTAAATTTTTGGAGAGAAGTATTCGAAACAAATAGAAAGATAAAAAATGGAAAAAAACAAAAAACTGATAATAATATAAGAACATGGTTAAAAAATCCTTATTCGGATGCAGCACAATATAAGATGTGGGGGAACGGAGTAGCTCTACCATGCGTATTATATATTTTTAGTGGAGTGAAGAAATACTTAGAAAATAACGAATAATACTTGATAAATATGATGTTTAGAGTGATATATATAGTATCAAAACAAAGGAGATTAAGTATATGAAAACAAGATTTGAAAAAGATTATGAAGAAGCAAAACATGGTAATGGAATAGAGATTCTATCAAGTAGAAAAACTCAATTAGAAGCTCTAAGAAGACAATTTAAATCTTGTAGAAATGCTTTTAAACGAGATTGTTTGAAACAGGAAATAATAAGACTTGAAGAAGAATATAAAATAATTGATGAATTATTTTAAAATAAGACTTGCTATTTAAAGCATTTAGAGTGATATATAGTGTAAGGAATTCTAAGGAGGATTTAAAATGTTAAATGTAACAGAAAGATTAGAAGCAAAAGAACAAGCCTTACATCAAGTAGACAGAACCAAAAAGTATATAAGTGGAGCTAGAAAATTTTTAGGAGAAGGGAAGATAGGACTTGCTATTGAACGTTATGATATTGCAGAAGATGCTCTAGAATCTGCAAATTATTATCGTGAATTGCTATGGAAACTTTCAAATGATGATCCAACTCAAGAAGAATTTGAAGTGATTTGTGTAGTAGAGTCAATGAAGATAGTTTTATATAAATTAGCAAAAGACCTATCAGGTAAATAATTATGGATGATTTAAAAAGAAAAATTATAAGATTAAAGGAGAAATTCCCAAAAAATACAAGGCTTAAACTGATTTCAATGGATGATATTCAAGCACCTCCAAGTGGGACTTTTGGAACAGTATTAGGGGTTGATGATATTGGTATGATTCTTGTAAAATGGGATAATGGTTCAACTTTATCTTTAATTCCCGAAGAGGACAAATTTAAGATAGTAAGACAATAGAATTAATAAATGTCTTGACTTTATAGCCTTTTAGAGTGATATATGTAGTAACAAAAAAAGGAGGTCATTAAGATGACTGAAAATAAAATAATAAGACAAGAAGCAAGAGAACAAGCACTACAGGAAGTAAAAAGATTAAATAAATATATTGAACAATCAAGATATAATTTTAAACAGGGAAGAAGAACATCAGCAATTAATTTATTTTCAATAACTAAAGACGGGTTAGCAAGTGCAAGATATTGGGTTAATGAAATACTAATATTTTCTGAAAATAATCCAACGGATGATGAATTAGAAATAATTAATTTGGTAGAATCAAGAGTGACACTAATAGAAGAATTAGCAAAAGAGTTAGAAGTTTGTTAAAACAAATAGCTAAAAGTATTAAGTAAATATTTTGATAAAAGCTTGACTTTATAGCCTTTTAGAGTGATATATATAGTAACGAAAACAAAGGAGATAAAGACAATGAACAACATCAAAGAACAAAACGGAATTAAATTTTTTAAAGAAACAACAATGGAGGAATTAGAGGAAAAAGGATTCTTATCAAGCAAAAGTGTATTTTTAAAATTTGGAGACAACGTTCTAATAGGAATTACAAATTGGAAAAATGAGTGTGTAGGAGCTATTTACAGAATTAAATATCAAGAAGGAGAAGTAAAAAGAAACCACACTTTTAAAAAATTAGAATTAAACAAGATTTCAAAATCAACTTTTGAAGACACAGGACACGCGATTGAATGGGCGATGAAAAACTGCTAAAAGAATAAAAAAAGAAAGTAGACCGAAAGGTCTATTTTTTATGCTCAGATGAGGAGGAGATTATGGGAAGAAAAAAGAAATATAAACCTACTAGATTCAAAGCTAAAACATCAGTATATAGTGAGGAACGTGCAGATTATGCGGTAAATTTTATTCAATGTTTAAGTCATACTAAAGGAACATGGGCAGGAAAGAAATTTGAGTTATTACCGTGGCAAGAAGAAATAATAAGAGATTTATTTGGAATAATAAAACCAAATGGATATAGACAATTTAATACAGCTTATATTGAAATTCCTAAAAAGATGGGTAAGAGCGAACTTGCAGCTGCGATTGCACTTCTTCTTTGTTGTGGGGACGGAGAAGAACGTGCTGAAGTTTATGGATGTGCAGCGGATAGACAACAGGCTACTATTGTATTTGATGTTGCAGCTGATATGGTTAGAATGTGTCCAGCTTTAAATCGTAGGGTGAAGATTTTAGCTTCGCAAAAAAGGATAGTGTATTTACCTACTAATAGTTTTTATCAAGTGTTATCTGCAGAAGCATATTCAAAACATGGATTCAATATTCATGGAGTTGTTTTTGATGAGTTGCACACTCAGCCAAATAGAAAGTTATTTGATGTTATGACAAAAGGTAGTGGAGATGCTAGAACGCAGCCACTTTATTTTTTAATTACAACTGCTGGTACAGATACAAATAGTATTTGTTATGAAACTCATCAAAAAGCAAAAGATATACTTGAAGGTAGAAAAATAGACCCAACATTTTATCCAGTAATTTATGGTGCAGATGAAAATGATGATTGGACTGATCCTAAGGTGTGGAAAAAAGCTAATCCCTCACTAGGAGTAACTGTTGGGTTAGATAAAGTTAAAGTAGCTTGTGAGTCTGCAAAACAAAATCCAGGAGAAGAAAATGCTTTTAGACAATTAAGGCTTAATCAGTGGGTTAAACAATCAGTACGTTGGATGCCTATGGATAGATGGGATAGTTGTAATTTTAATTTTGATGAAGAAGAGTTATTAGGTAGGATATGTTACGGAGGTTTGGATTTATCATCTACAACAGATATAACTGCTTTTACTCTGGTATTTCCTCCTTTGGATGAAGAAGACAAGTTTATAGTTTTACCATATTTTTGGATTCCAGAAGATACGTTAGAACTAAGAGTAAGACGCGACCATGTACCTTATGATCTTTGGAATAAGCAAGGTTATATACAAACTACAGAGGGTAACGTAGTTCATTATGGATATATCGAGCAATTTATTGAAAAACTTGGAGAAAAGTATAATATCCGAGAAATTGCATTTGACAGATGGGGTGCTGTTCAAATGGTTCAAAATCTAGAAGGGATGGGTTTTACAGTAGTACCATTCGGACAAGGTTTTAAAGATATGAGTCCTCCAACCAAAGAACTTATGAAGCTAGTTCTTGAACAAAAACTAGCCCACGGAGGTAATCCAGTACTCAGATGGAATATGGATAATATTTTTATAAGACGTGACCCAGCAGGAAATATTAAGGCAGATAAAGAAAAATCAACAGAGAAAATTGATGGAGCTATTGCAACAATTATGGCACTAGACCGTGCGATAAGATGTGGAAATCAAAATACAGAAAGTGTTTATGATGACAGAGGATTGCTTTTTATATGATATAATAAAAGCATCTAAAATAAGAAAGGTTGCATTTGATTATGGAAAATGTTTGGAAAGTGATTGATGAGGAAAATGGCCAGTTTTTCGCATCTTGTGATAAAGAATTTTTGGGGAAAATTAAAGAAAACTCAGATTATACAAAATTAGCGGATCATTATAAATTAGATTTAAGAGTCATTCCACTTCACTTTATTGGTAATATTCTTAAGGCAAAGCTGTTAATTTTAAACTTAAATCCAGGAATGGATGAAGAATATTATACTTTTTATCAAAATAATAAGTCTTATCAAGAAATGATATACAATAACTTGACACTTAAAAAACCTAAGTTTTTTGAATTCGATTATTATAGTACAAATAATGAAGGATATTGGAGTAGATTGAAACCTTTATTTGAAGATGAATATTTGGAAAAAATTAATAGAAACCAAAATGGTGAGGATACAAAAAAATTAGATGAGTTTTTCACTAAAACAGTTGCATTGATTGAATTTTTTCCTTATCACTCACAGAATTTTTCTGAATTGGGGGATATATTTGATAAAACTGTTAAGGAAATGAAAGGATATTTACCTAGTCAGCAATTTGTATTTAATATTATCAAAGAAAGAGTACAAAATGGTGATGTGGTAATCGTCTTCTCTCGATCAATAGGTAGATGGATGGAAGCGATACCTGAACTAAAAGTATATGATAAAGTATACCAATCTAGCAATCAAAGAAATCCAACTTTTAAACCTGAAAATATTTTGAAAAGAAATATGGGGAAAGATTTATTAGATATAATCTAACTTTGTTATCGAAGTATTTAGACATCTCAATAGAGATGTTTTTTTGTTACAAAATTTAGGAGGTATGTATGAATTATTTTATGAAATTATTTAAATCTAGAGACAATCCTAAAAATAGATTAAATGGAAGTTCATATAGTTTTTTTATGGGTGGAAGTTCTAGTGGAAATAGAGTAACAGAAAGAAGCGCCATGCAGATGACGGCGGTATATAGTTGTGTAAGGATACTTTCTGAAACATTAGCTAGTCTACCTTTACATGTGTATGAGGTAACCGATACTAGTACAAAAAAAGCAACAGAACACATGTTATATACGTTACTTCACGATGAACCAAATAATGAAATGACGAGTTTTATTTTCAGAGAAACACTAATGACTCATTTGCTTTTATGGGGTAATGCTTATGCACAAATTATAAGAAATGGTAAAGGAGAAGTATTAGGGCTTTATCCATTAATGCCAGATAGAATGAAAGTTGATAGAGATGAAGCTGGTAATTTGTATTATGAATATTATATAAGCGAAGGGGATGCAAACTCTAAAACTAAAGGTGCTGTTAAATTATCACCAAGTGATATTTTGCATATACCAGGTTTAGGGTTTGATGGTTTAGTTGGTTATAGTCCAATTGCCATGGCAAAAAATGCGATTGGAATGGCTATTGCAACTGAAGAATACGGAGCAGCATTTTTCGCAAATGGAGCTACCCCAAGCGGTATACTTGAACATCCAGGTGTAGTAAAAAATCCAGAGGCAATGAGAGAAAGTTGGGCTAGAGGGTTTTCAGGTAAGAATAACCATAAAGTTGCGATACTTGAAGAAGGTATGAAATATACTCCTATTTCAATAGCACCAAATGAAGCACAGTTTTTAGAAACAAGAAAATTTCAAATAAATGAGATAGCTAGAATTTTCAGAGTTCCACCACATATGGTAGGTGATCTTGAAAAGTCTAGTTTTTCTAATATTGAACAACAATCTCTTGAGTTTGTTAAATACACGCTTGATCCGTGGGTCAAACGTTTTGAACAAGCTATGACTAGGAGACTACTTACAAGTGATGAAAAGAAAAAATATTATATAAAATTCAATGTTGATGGACTTCTTAGAGGAGACTATCAAAGTAGGATGAATGGATATGCAACAGCACGTCAGAATGGTTGGATGAGTGCTAATGATATAAGGAGTTTAGAAAACTTAGATTTGATATCAGATGAGGAAGGAGGAAACTTATATCTAGTCAATGGTAACATGTTACCACTTAAAAAGGCTGGTGCTTATGCAGAGAGATTAACAGATTATAAGGAGGAAAACATAGATGAAGAAATTTTGGAATTGGAAGACAGTACAAAATAATAATGATAAACCACCAGAGAACATATTATTTTTAAATGGAACAATAGCTGAAGAATCGTGGTTTGATGATGAGGTTACTCCACAGATTTTCAAAGAAGAACTAATTAAACATAGTGGAGATATTACAGTATGGATAAATTCACCCGGTGGAGACTGTATTGCAGCCGCACAAATTTATAATCTCTTAATGGAACATAAAGGAAATGTTAAGGTGAAAATTGATGGTATAGCAGCTAGTGCTGCGAGTGTGGTTGCTATGGCAGGAACAGAAGTTATTATGAGTCCTGTTTCAATGCTTATGATTCATAATCCTATGACGATTGCATATGGTAGTACAAGCGAAATGCAAAGAGCTATAGATATGTTAAGTGAGGTGAAAGAATCAATAATTAATGCTTATGAAATAAAAACAGGATTATCTCGAAATAAAATATCAAAACTTATGGACAATGAAACATGGATGGATGCAAGAAAAGCGGTTGAACTTGGTTTTGCCAATTCTATCTTAAAACGAGACGAGATTCAAGATATTGAGATTCCAAATGTTAGTATGCTTTATCAAGAAGTAACTGTTCAAAATTCAATGATGAATAAAATTAAAGAAACTTTTAAAAATGTAAACGAAGAAAAAATAAAAGCTGATTCGTTAATAAATAGATTAGATTTAATAAAAAACTGGAGGTAAGAATTATGAATAAAAAAATACAAGAATTAATTGAAAAACGTGCTAAAGCATGGGAAGGTGCGAAAGCCTTTGTTGAGAGTAAAAAAGATAGTGATGGACTATTGTCAAAAGAAGATGTTGAAACTTATAACAAGATGGAAGAAAAAGTTAAAAACTTTACTTTTGAAATAGAGAGACTTCAAGAGATGGAAAATATGGAAAGAGAATTATCAAAACCAGTAAATGATCCGTTAATCTCAAAACCAATGGTGTCTGACAAAGAAGATAAAATCAAAAAAAATCTTCAACACAAAAAAGCAATGATAAAAGCCCTACGATCTAATTTTAGACAAATTGAAAATATCCTACAAGAAAAAGTAGATACTGATGGAGGATATTTAGTTCCAGACGAGTATGATAGTAGATTAGTTACTACGTTAAAAGAAGAAAATATTATTAGAAAACTATCTCATACTTTAAAAACAAATGGTAAACATAAAATTAATATAGCTGCGTCAAGTCCTGCGGCTGCATGGGTTGAAGAAGGTGGAGAATTGAAATTTGGAGAAGCAACATTTAAACAAGTTTTATTAGATGCTCACAAACTTCATGTAGCTATTAAAGTTACTGAAGAATTATTATATGATAGTGTGTTTGACTTAGAAAGCTATATCTTAGAAGAATTCGGTAAAGCACTAGCGAATGCAGAAGAAGATGCTTTCCTAAATGGTGATGGTAGTGGAAAACCAACAGGAATATTTGCACAAACTAATGGAGGAACGCACTTAACTGAGGTGGATGCACTAAAATCTGATGACATTATCAATTTAATTCATGCTTTAAAACGACCATATAGAAAAAATGCAGCATTTATTTTAAACGATAAAATAATAGCTAATATCAGAAAACTAAAAGATAACAATGGAGCATATATTTGGCAGCCATCATATCAATTAGGGGAGCCTGATAAATTAGCAGGATACCCAGTGTATACTTCGGCTTTTGCACCAGAAAATAAAATTGCTTTCGGTGATTTTAGATATTATAACATAGGTGATAGAGGTGCTCGTTCATTTAAGGAACTCCAAGAATTATTTGCTGGTAATGGTATGATTGGATTTGTAGCTAAAGAAAGAGTTGATGGTAAGCTAGTATTACCAGAAGCAGTTCAGATATTACCAATTAAAGGATAATATACATTATGGAACTAAAACTTGAACAAGTTAAAAACTATTTGAGAGTTGATACAACAGAAGATGATGAGTTAATCTTATCACTTCTGTTTACAGCTAAAAAATTATGCTTAGGAATACTAAGGGTGAGTAGTTTTTCAGAGTTAGGTGATGAGCATGATTTTGATGAATTTAAAATACCAATATTATATACAGTTGCTTATCTTTATGAACATAGAGAAAATGCTGATTTTAGAGAATTAACACTAATTCTTAGAGCGTTACTATTTAATCATAGGAAAGAGGAGTTTTAAGATGGATATTGTAGAATTAGATACCAGAATTACTTTTCAAAAGGTAGTTTTAGAATTTGATGAATTACATCAACAATTAGAAACATGGAGTGATTTTTTTACTTGTTGGTCTAATTTAAAACTGGTAACTTCAAATGAGGTGGAAAGACACGGTATTAATAAAAGCTCAGAAGTAATTTCTTTTGTGGTTAGAAAGATATCGGAATTAAAAGAACTTAATACTTTAGAATATAGAATAAAGTATAACAATAAATTTTTTGACATACTAGAAGTAGATGTGTTCAGTAAAGATAAAAAGTTCTTGAGAGTTAAGGGAGTTAATAGCTATGACTAAGAGGACAACTATTGATTCACTCGCTGCTGAGATAACAAAAGGTTTAAAGGAATATTCTAAGCTAACTGAGGAAAGTTTAAAAGGTGCAGTAGTTGAAGTGAGTAATGAAGTTAGAGATAAAATAAAAGAAGGATCACCTAAAAAAAGTGGAGATTATGAAAAAAGTTGGAAAGTGACAAAAGAAAGGGAAACAGCACACTCTATACAAACAGTAGTTCATTCAAAAAATAGATATCAATTAGCACATTTACTTGAATTTGGACATGCGAAGAAGAATGGAGGGCGTACTAAAGCAATTCCACATATAGAGCCAGCAACAAAAGATATTAGTGAAAAAGTATTAGAAAGAATAAAGAGGGATTTATCGTGAATAAAAATGAAGTATGTGAAATGTTATATAAGTTAGAAATTCCATTTGTTTATAGTCATTTTAAAGAAGGAAGTGCTCCAAGATTACCATTTCTTATATATTATTATGATGGTGAAAATACTTTTAAAGCAGATGGTAAATTATATTATAGTGTGAAAAATTTAATTATAGAAATGTATACAGAGAAAAAAGATTTTAAATTAGAAAAAAAGATAGAAGATCTTTTACAAACTTATTCTTTAATCTATACAAAAGACGAGGTATGGATACCGAGTGAAGAAATGTATGAAACAATTTATAAAATGGAGGTTTAAGTATGGAAAATAAAGTAAAATTTAATTTGTCTCATGTTCATTATGCAAAATTAACTGAAGGTGATACAACAACTTATGAAAAGCCAGTACCAATTCCAGGTGCTGTAAAAATTAGTTTAGAACCTAATGGAGAACCAGAAAGTTTCTATGCAGATGGAGGATCATATTACACAATTAATAACAATATGGGATATGATGGAGATTTAGAGATTGCGATGATTCCAGAAAGTTTCAGAAAGGATATTCTTCAAGAAAGAGAAGATAAGAATAAAGTTCTAGTTGAAGATTCAGGATCAGAAACAAAGAACTTTGCACTACTTTTTGAATTTGATGGAGATCAGAAAAAAATACGTCATGTACTTTATAATTGTTCAGCAGGTCGCCCAAAAATTGAAGGTCAAACAAATGAGGAATCAAGAGAAGTGCAAACAGAAACACTTTCAATAAAAGCAAGACCTATCAAAGAAGGACTTGTAAAAAGTAAAACTGGTAAAGAGACAACAGAAGAAACATATAAGAATTGGTATCAAACAGTGTATATGCCAACACATGAAGGAGAAATGTAATGGGAGTTATTAAAGATATAAATGTAGATGGAAAAGTTGTAAGATTTAAAGCATCAGCAGCGATACCTAGACTATACAGAATGAAGTTTAGTCGTGATATTTATAAAGACTTACTTATATTAGATAAGATTAATAAGAATAAAGGAAATATCGATATTGAGAGTTTAGAAATATTTGAAAATATCGCATATATTATGGCTTACCATGCAGATGATAAAATTTCAAATGATGTAGGTGAATGGTTAGAACAGTTTGATACTTTATCTGTATATAAACTTCTACCAGACTTAATAAAATTATGGGGTATAAATGTTAAAACTATGAGTACATCTAAAAAAAAGCAAAAGAAACTGAGCGGACGTTAAATACCGCTCTTTTTTTACTGCGTGCAGTTGAATTAGGACTTTCAATGAATGATTTATCAGAGTTAACAATAGGGCTAGTAAATGATATGTACATTGAAAAAAATAATGATAGTTATGATTATAAATTAATAGCGACACAAGAGGATATGGATAATTTTTAGGAGGTGATTGTATGGCAAGTAGAATAGCAGGTATTACTGTAGAAATCGGAGGAGATACTCTTAAATTAAAACAAGCATTAAGTGAAGTTGAAGGTAAGATTAAGCAAACTCAAAGAGAACTTAAAGATGTTGAAAGACTATTGAAACTCGATCCACATAATACTGAATTACTTACTCAAAAACAAGAACTCTTAAATACAGCCATAGAAGAGACTAAGAAAAAACTAGAAACGCTAAGAATCGCTGAGGAACAAGCTAAAACTGCACTCGCAAATGGAGATATTTCAGAAAAGCAATTTGACGCATTAAAAAGAGAAATTATTGCGACTGAACAAGAATTAGATAAATTCACAGAAAAATTAAAACACACTGATAGTTCGATGCAGGCTACACTTAAAGAAGTTGGGGGTAAGTTTAAAGAGACTGGAGAGAAGATATCTTCAGTAGGTACAACTCTATCAAAAAATGTGACAGCACCAATTGTAGCAGTTGGAGCTGCAGCAACATTAGCCTTTCGTGAAATTGATGAAGGATATGACACTATCATCAAAAAGACTGGAGCAACTGGAGAAAGTTTTGAGGGGTTAAAAAATGTTGCGGATAATATTTTTAAAAGTTTACCTGTTAGTATGAGTGATGTAGGTGTTGCGGTAGGTGAGGTTAATACTAGGTTTAAAGTTACTGGTGATGAACTTCAAGAACTATCCACTTTATTTCTTAAGTTCGCAGAGATAAATGAAACAGACCTAAATACCGCTATAGGAATGACAAACAAAATAATGGTTCAGTGGGGGATTGATGCTAAAGAAACTGCCAATGGGTTAGGATTAATAACACAAAAAGCACAAGATACAGGAATAAGTGTTGATACTCTTATGAACGGAGTTCAGCAACACGGAGCAATTCTAAAAGAAATGGGGTTAAATCTAGGTCAGAGTATTAACTTACTTGCACAATTTGAAGCAAATGGTGTAAATGCAGATCAAGCATTAAGAGGGTTTAGAAAAGCAGTCGCAGCCTATACTAAAGATGGACTTTCTATGGATGAAGCTCTTAAGAAAACAATTGAATCGATAAAAAATGCAGGAAGTGAAACTGAAGCACTAACTATTGCGACTAAGATTTTCGGAACTAAAGGTGCTGCAGAGATGACTAGGGCTATAAGAGAAGGTAGATTTTCTATAGATGATTTATCAAAAAGTATGTCTGAGTACGGGGATGTTGTAGACAAAACATTTGAAGGAACAGAGGACGGTATAGATAAATTTAAAGTAGCTAGTAATAATGCTAAGTTAGCATTAGGTAGTTTAGGAGAAGCAATTTCTGATGTTTTAGGTCCGATTTTACAAGGGGTAGCTACAGTTCTTGGGGGTATAGCAACTTGGTTGAATAGTCTAAGTCCAACTGCTAAACAGATAGTCGTAATAATTGGACTTATAGTAGCTGCGATAGGCCCACTTTTAGTAATAATTGGTACAGTCATTGGTTCTATAGGAAATATAATAACGGGTGTTGCAGCAATTTCTGGTGCTTTTAGTGCGATGAGTGGTGTAATGGCTGGTTTATCTGGTGCAGTAGTACCAATACTCGCTATAATAGCTGCGGTTGTAACATTAATATCTATAGGTAGTTATTTAAAAGATCATTGGAGTGAAATAAAAGACTTTTTTATAAATCTTTGGGAAGGTATAAAAACTTACTTTTCAGAAACATGGACAGCTATTAGTACTACTATAACTGTTGTATGGGAAATTATAAAAAACTATTTTTCAACAACACTCACAGCGATTAGTCTTATATTTACAACTGCTTGGGAGGGTGTTAAAACTTATTTTACAGAACTTTGGCAAAGTATAACCTTAGTAGTGACTACAGTTTGGGAGAATATCAAAACATATTTTACAACTACCTTTACGGCTATTCAAACTATCTTTACAACCGTATGGGAGAGTATAAAAAATTTCTTATCAACAACTTGGGAAATAATAAAAACAATTTTCCAAACAGTTCTTGATGTAATAAAAAATATCATTACAAGTTACTGGGATTTTGTATTTCAAACTACAAGTACAATTTGGAATAGTATAAAGGATTTCTTATCTACGATATGGCAAAATATTAGTAACTCTATAAATACGATAGTACAAGTAATTAGTGATTTTATAAGCACCTCTTGGAATAATATAAAAAATGTTATAAGTAATATTTTAGAGGCTATTTTTAGTACAGTTTCAAATATCTGGAATAATATTTATTCAACAATCTCTAATCTTGTAAACTCAGCTTATAACTATGTCCAAAGTGCATTTAATAACATGTTATCGGCTGTGGGAAATATTATAGGAAATATTAGTTCAACAATCCAAAATGGATTTCAAAGTGCAGTAGATTATATTTGGGGACTAGTAAATTCAGCTTATTCTTGGGGAAGTGATTTAATTTCAGGAATTGTTAATGGAATAAGGGATAAGATAGGTGCGGTTGTTGATGCAGTAAAAGGTGTAGCCGAGACAATTTGGAGTTATTTACACTTTAGTGTTCCAGAGGTAGGACCGCTTACAGACTACGAGGATTGGATGCCAGACTTTATAAAAGGATTATCTAAAGGCTTAGATAGTAGTAGAAATCTTTTGAAAAACTCTGTAGCTAAGTTATCAAATGATTTGGTGATAAATCCAGATTTAAAAGGATTCACACTTCCAAGAGTAAATGCAACATCAGATATAAGTAGTGATGATCTAAACAAATTAATTCAAGCTATAAATATACCGCACGAGACAACTGGTGATATAGTTATCCCAGTTTACCTAGGTGGAACATTACTTGATGAAATAATAATAAACGCACAAAATAGACAAATTATAAAATCAGGAGGAAGGTAATATGAAAAAATCATATATAAAAATTAATAACGAAACAATACCAACTCCTGATGAGATAGACTTTGAGTTTAGAGATATTGAAGGTAGTAGTAGTGGAGTTACTGAAGCAGGAATAACACATAGAGACATTATAAGAGAAAGTGTGATATCTATATCTTTGAAACTAACTCTAACAAGCCAGTATCTTTTAAAGTTATCAAAAATGTTAAAACAAACTACAATACCAGTTAAATATTTCGATCCTTATTCACTAGAAGAAAAAGAAATAAATACTTATTGTACAAATTTTAAGGTTAGTCTTTTAAATAAAAATGGTAGTCTTGGAATTTGGGGTGTTAGTTTTAAATTGGAGGAATACTAGATGTATCAGACAAGTGTTAACTTCAATAAGACGATAAAAAATAAAAGTAGAAAGTATTTTTGGACAGGAGAGATAGTATTAAAAACTGGAAAAATAATTAATTTTGATGATAAACATATTCTAAAAGATAGTGGCTATATAAGTAATTCTTGTTCAGGAAGTAATGAAATAGAACTAGGTTCAGTTTACGCTGCGGAGATGGGCATTACTTTAAAACTAGATGAATTAAAAGAAATAACATTAGACGGAAGCATTATAAAATTATATTTCAACTTAGTCTTGGAAAATAATGAAGTTGAAAAAATACCACTTGGAATATTTGAAACAACTGAAGCTAATAGAACGAAGAAATTTGTTGAAATTAAAGGTTATGACTTTATGGTTAAGTTTAATAAAACTCTGAGTTTTAAAGAAACATCTGGGACTATTTATGAACTCTTAGAATTCTGTTGTAAGAAGTGTAGTGTAGAACTTGGAATAAGTAAAGAAGAAATTGAAAAATTACCAAATGGTGTAGAAAGAGTTGGGATTTATGCCGAGCATGATATAGAAACATATCGTGATCTAATTCATTATATAAGTGCAACTACTGCAAGTTTTGCGACTATAGATCGTTTTGGTAAGTTAATATTAAAAAGATTTAATACGAACTCAAATTATGAAATAAAAGAAATAGATAGGTATGAATTAAGTATTTCAGATTTTACAACTAGGTATACTGCAGTACAAAGTACAAATCTTAAAACAAAAATATCAGAGTATTATTCAAAAGAAAATGACAATGCTTTAACTATGAATATTGGTGTTAATCCTCTAATGCAGTTAGGGCTTCCTGAAAAACGAGTAAGGATGTGTAAAGCAATTTTAGAAGAGGTAGCTACATTTGACTATACTCCATTAGATAGTGTAGTCGTAAGTAACCCAGCTTTTGAGGTTGGAGACAAGATTATTTTTAAGGTTGGAGTTGAAAGTTATCATACTATAGTTACATCAATTGAGTATAAAATTCATGGAAAATATAGAATTAAGAGTGTAGGTAAAAATGCATTACTATCTAAAGGTAAGAGCAAACAAGATAAGAATATTCAAGGTATATTACAAACTATTGAGTCTGATAGAGTAAAGGTGAATGCTTATGTTAATGGAACTGAAATAAAAATAGGAAAGAATTCACAAACAATAATTGATATAGAATTTGCATCAAGTAAAGAAACTGATGCTTTTTTTATCGCTACTGTGTTATTTAATGTTAAAAGTTTAAAAAAACATATTGAAGAGACTGTTACTTTAAAAGATGAAAAAGAAGAAAAGAAAATAACATTGATTAGAGAAGTTGACGAAGATCAAAAGCTTAATATCATATACTCATTAAATGAACTTACAATTAAAAATCACGCACCAAAGTTTATAGCTAAAGTAGGAAGCCAAATGGTTACATTATTCTACCCACTAATAAACTTAAAAGAAAAAGTGATTAATAGATTTACTGTTGATTTTGAGTTAGAAAAGGGTAGCTTAGTTATTCCAATAGAGGGAATAAGTGCTGCGATCATAGGTAGTGCGCTAGGAGGAGATGTGCCTTGGGACGGTAAAATAAAAGTAAATGAGAACTTAGGTAAGTTAATACTATCTCATAGAAAACAAGTGGATTTAAGTGAAGGTAGTATAGAGGTTGATACTTATGATGTTCCTAAATATGAATTTAGTGATGTGATTATAAAAAATGATTTAAAACGAAAATTTGTATTTGGAAATATAACTGAGAATGTAGAAGTGGAGGAGAAAAATGAAAGGTAAGACAATAATAGAATTAACAGATGTTAAAACAAAAAAGAAAGAGGTTTTAAAAGATGATAACCTCGTAACAGATGTTTTAGAAAAGATTCTAACATTAAATCCGAATGGACTACTTACAAATATCAATAAAGATACCTTTTATCCAATAGTTGAAAAAATAGTAGGAGGAATCTTGTTATTTAAAGATAAAATAACAGAAGATAAAAATACTAGCTTTATAAGTACAAGTAATGAATGTATTGGATATGCTGGACAAGTAGAAGGAGTTCAGGAAAATCCACTGCAAGGTAGTTTTAATAAGCAAGAATCAAAAGCAACGTCAAATGGTTATAAGTTTGTTTGGGATTTTGGAACATCAAAAGCAAATGGTAAAATATCGAGTGTTTGTTTAACTAATGCCAAAGCAGGAGGTGGTTATTTTGGAACAAAGAGTAATGGTGAGACAAATCGTATAAGACTAGGTGAAGATAAATATCTTATTAAGGATACAGATACTGAGATGAAAAAAAAATATGTTAATGTAGTAGAAGCTAACTTCGAAGAAAATTATATAGTATCAATAGTTCCTGAAAGTGATCATCTTAGAATAATAAAATCAAGAGAACCACTGCTTAACTTTAGATTAGATGATTCATTATCATTTTTAAATGAGAAGAATATAACAGAAACAAAAATAAAGTATAAGAAATCTTACGGGACATATGGAGTGTGTATTTATGTGGACGAACAGAATTATTATTTATTGAAAACTAGTACTAGCGGAGGAAATACCAATGTAACTAAGTTGAAAATAAACAAAGCAAATAATTCTATTGAAGAAACTGAATTCACATTAGAAAATGTGAAAATAGAAAATATAGGTTCATATTCATTAGACTATGATTACTATAGAACTATTAAATCTGTATTGAGAGGAGGGTATGTATATGCAGTTAGCACAGATGAAAAATATGTTGTGAAGTTTGCGATAAATAATCCAGTAGATGTAACTAAAATAGAACCCAAGTTTACTTTAAAAACAGGATCAGTATCAAGTCACACAACAGGATGTGGAATGTATATATTAGGAGATATGATAATAGGGACTAACTTTACTATTGATAAAAATGATAAAGTTACAGAAATAGCACAAAGCGATTTATCAACAATAGAATGCATTCCATTAAGTTATGGTCCATTTTTACTTGGATATTTTGCGAACGGAGAAAGCTCAGGGGATAAGTATTTAAGAAAAGTTTTATACTTAATTACACCATACTCAGCAACAATAAATAATTTATCGAAGACAGTAGAAAAAACGGCGGATAAAACAATGAAAATTACATATTATTTAACGGGAGGTAAATAAAATGAATACATTATTAAATTATAAACTTATAATCTCAAGTATAGGTGGTGTTCTAGGAGTATTTCTAGGAGGTATGGACGGACTTATCTATGCACTTTTAGCATTTTCAGTAATAGACTATGTAACTGGAATAATGTGTGCAATTGATAAAAAAGAACTATCTAGTTCAGTTGGTTTTAAGGGAATAGCTAGAAAAATTATTATTTTCTCATTAGTTGGGGTAGCTAATATACTAGATGTTTATATTCTAGGTCATGTAGGAGTATTAAGAGCAGCAGTAATATTTTTCTACCTATCTAATGAAGGTATTTCTATACTAGAAAATACTTCAAAATTAGGACTACCAGTACCTGAGAAACTACAAAACATTTTACAACAATTAAACAAGGAGGAAAAATAAGATGGTACAAATAATAAATGAAACACTAATGAACGCAGGTCAACTTGACAGCATAGACTTTGTAGTAATTCATAATGATGCAGGAAGTATGACACCTGAACAATATGTGGAATGGTTAAGATATCGAGATAAAGCACTGGGAATAGCTCACTATTATTGTAATCGATATAGTATCGCAAGAGTAATAGATACATACAATATTGGATATCACACTGGTGAGTGGTGGAGTAATACCCACTCGATAGGTTATGAGGTATGTGAGAGTATGAAAGTCTCAGATGAGGACTTTTTAGCAAATGAAGATATGGCATTAATGCAGGCTACAGAAGACTTGATTTATTATGGTCTGCCAATTAATAAACAAACGGTAAGACTTCATCATGAATTTAGTCCAACTAGTTGTCCTCATCGTAGTTTAGCTTTACATGGTGGAACAACTGATAGTGTTAAAACTTACTTTGTAGAACGTATGAATTACTTTGCGACTTTAGGAGAAACAGTTGATGAAATGTTAGGTAATACTAGTATCTCAGAACCAAGTACATCTACAAACTCAGTATCAACTGGTGATAAAAGTAATGAAGAAATTGCACGAGAAGTTATTTCAGGAGCATGGGGTAATGGAGAGGATAGAGTGAACAGATTAACTAACGCAGGATATAATGCAAGTGAGGTTCAAGAAGTAGTGAATAGATTACTAAATGGAAATTATACATCTAATAATTTAGATGAAATAGCCCAAGAAGTAATTCAAGGCAAGTGGGGTAACGGACAAGACCGAGTTAACAGACTTACTAATGCTGGATATAACTACAGTGAAATTCAACAAAAAGTGAATGAAATATTAGGATAAGATATAAGCCTACTGAGAATAATTTCTTGGTAGGCTTTTTATAAAATACTTAATAATAAATAGAGAACAATAATTTTATATAAGTATTAATATTTTTAGGGTATTCATTTTAAAGATAAATAAGGATAATTAATGTCTATAATAGAGTTTTTTGGAAAGACATCAATCGATTTAATTATATCATAAAAAAAGAAAAAAATTTAGAAAATGTATTATTGATGTTTTCCTATTGTTATCATATTGTTTTCATATTATAATAAAATTGTAAAGATTTATAACGTTATAAAAATAAAAAAAAAACAAAAGGAGAGAAGACAATGAATACAAAATTTAAAATAACAACAGCAATTTTATCTGCGAGTTTAATTATAACACCTTTATCAGGATTAGTTCAAAATAATAATAATATTGCTAAAGCTGAATATAAAAAAAGTAATATTAATGAATTATATTCAAAAAGAGATCTTGCAATTATAAGTCTAATTGATAATATGCCAATGGAGATTGCTGAAGGTAATATAAATAATGGAGTTAAATGGTTAAACGAAAACAAACCAAAAGATATAGGTTTTGGTAAATTCATTGTTACTAAAGATGGAAATATAAAATTCGCAGCATATGAAAGAAGTTGGGCTTGTGTAGCAGGAATAGGAACAGCAGTAGTAAGTTTATTGCCTTGGTCTAAAATATTAAAATTAAAACAAGGAGCAAAAGCTTTAGGTGGATTACATGCTATGGCTTCTCAAATATACAATAAATATAGATATTTAATAAATAATTATAGAAAGTACAAAAATAATAAATGGGAAGCAATGAAAGCAGCCGTAACGCAAACCGCTTACTCAATGCCAGAAGAAACAAGAGGAGCTCTATTGGAATTCTTTGGACTAGGAGGATTGACTGCTTGTTAAAAAATAAAAGAAATAAAAGAAATAAAAGAAATAAAAGACGACATTTAGTGGTTGTATACTAAATCCGGGGTATGGGAAAATTCCAGCCCTGGATTTCAATTTATTTAATATGAAATTTATAATGGCTCTTAATTTACCTTTGCGTAAGCTTTTTTGATTATTCTTTTATGACTTTTATTTGTAGAATATTTAAAATGACAACAGTTGTTATTTTTGTGAGTCTAATTGTAACAACATTATTAGAATTTATTCAAAATATTATTATAAATAATAAAATCAATAAACACTTTTAAAATAATTATTTAAAAGAAAAAATCAAAACTAAACATATAAAACTCATCACAGAAATTTTCTGTGGTGGGTTTATTTTTTTATCTAAATTTTACTCCAAAGGTTAAATTTTTCATAGTTTTCTTTACCTGTGATGTAGAGAATAAAAACATCATAGGAGTGAGAAGTATGAAACTGAAAGATGAAATAAGAAAACTAAGAGAAAAAGGATTAGGTTATAAGAAAATATCTGTATATCTAAATGTATCAGCCAATACAGTTAAGTCAATTTGTAAAAGAGAGGGATTAGAAAAGTCAGATATAGAAGATTTCGATACTTGTAAGGTTTGCGGAGAAAAGTTAACTCATTTGAAAGGAAAGAAACCTAAAAAGTTTTGTAGTGATACTTGTCGAATGAAATGGTGGAAGAATAATCAAGATAAGATGAATAGAAGGGCATTTTCTACACATCTATGTAAATATTGTGAAAGAGAATTTACATCTTATTCCAATAATAAAAGAAAGTATTGTAGTCATGAATGCTATATTAAACATAGATTTGGAGGTAGCTATGAACACTAAAAATGAAGTAACCTACCAAATCACAATTAAAATATTAAGTAACTTGTTTAGGGAAAATTTAATCACAAAAGATGAATTTAATAAATTCAAGCATAAGATGTTAGAAAAGTATGATCCCAAAATATCTGAACTTATAGAGTTATCACTTGATAAATAGTTTCTTTAGAGTGATATATAGTAATGACGAAAAGGAGGATACAATAATGAAAACAATAAAAAAGTTAGAAACACTAAATGTGACTGACGTTAAAAAACAAAAAGTTGCAGCTTATGCAAGAGTATCACATCGAGATTTACTACAATCACTATCTGAACAAATAAGCTATTATAGTAAGCTTATACAAAATAACCCTAGTTGGGAATATGTTGGAGTATACTTCGACAACTCAGTTAGTGGGAGAAGTACAAAAAATCGAAAGGAGTATTTAAGATTAATAGATGACTGCAGGAAAGGAAAGATTGATATAATTCTTACAAAGTCTATATCACGATTTGGAAGGAATACTATTGAGTTGTTAGAAACAATACGAGAACTAAAGAAATTAAACATAGGGGTTCAATTTGAAAAAGAGAATATCGACACACTCACTACAGATGGAGAGTTATTACTAACGTTACTCGTTGCCGTTTCAGAAGAAGAATCAAAGGCGATAGGCAGTAATGTAAGGTGGAGTGTGAAGAAGAAGTTTAAACAAGGATTACCACATAGCCCACAACCTATATTAGGATATAGATGGATAGGAGATTCTTATAAAATTGAAGAGTCAGAAGCCGACACAATCAGAAAGATTTATGAGTTATACCTATCAGGAATAAAACCTACACAAATATCAAGGATATTAAATGATGAAGGTAAACGAACAAGAAGAGGAGAAAAGTTTTCAAGACTAGCTATTTATAGAATATTATCCCAAGAAACTTATACAGGGAAACTCATATTACAAAAGACATTTAATGTAAAAGAAAAAGGTCGGTCAGTAAAAAATACTGGAGAGAAGACTATGTACATTGTAGAGAATGCACATGAAGCAATTATTTCTCAGGAAATATTTAATAAGGTTCAAGAAATAAAAAAACAAGGTAACCTAAAAAAGGAGTAAAAGATGAATAGAAAAATTACAACTATACAAGCCAATAAGCAACTTAGTCATCAATCAAAACTACCTAGTATAAAAAAGAAAAAGGTCGCAGGTTACGCCAGAGTATCAACAGATAATGAAGATCAAACAAGCTCTTATGAAACTCAAATGAAGTATTATGAAGAGTACATATCAAGTAGGAAAGATTGGGAATTTGTGAAGATGTACTCAGATGAAGGAATAAGTGGAACAAATACAAAAAAACGTCTAGGATTTCAAGAAATGGTAAATGATGCACTAGCAGGTAAGATAGACCTCATATTAACAAAAAGTGTTAGTAGATTCGCAAGAAATACGGTGGATTCACTATCAACTGTAAGAAAACTAAAAGATGTTGGAGTAGAGATATACTTCGAAAAAGAAAATATCTGGACATTTGATTCAAAAGGTGAATTGCTTATTACAATAATGAGTTCCTTAGCACAAGAAGAAAGTAGATCAATATCAGAAAATATAACATGGTCTAAACGAAAACAAGCTGCAGAGGGTAGGGTGACATTTGCATATAATAATGTACTAGGATTTAAACCAAAAGAGGACGGTGGATTTGAAGTTGATAAAGAGCAAGCCCAAATAGTAAGATGCATATTTGGGCAGTTCTTATCAGGAAAAAATCCTAATCAAATAGCAAAACATCTAACTGAAAATAAAATACCGACACCAAGAGGAAAAGAAAAATGGAGTTATAGCAGTGTAAGAAGTATTTTAACAAATGAAAAATATAAAGGTGATGCCTTACTTCAAAAATACTATGTAGCAGACTTCTTAAACAAGACTCAGAAAAGGAACAACGGAGAGCTACCTCAGTATTATGTAGAAAATAGCCATGAAGCAATAATTGATAAAGAAGTATTTGATGCAGTTCAAGTGCAGTTAAGCGAAAATAAAAAGTGGTATACAGAGAAAAACTACTTTGGAAAAATTAGGTGTGGATGTTGCGGTAGTTCATACGTGAGACATTTATGGCACTCAACTGATAAATATAAAGAGACAATATACAGATGCAAAGATAAGTATAAGAACGAAGAGAAATGTGATACACCTCATATAAGAGATGATGAAATTCAAAGATGGATAGTATTAGCACTAAACAAGGTAATCGATAATAGAAAAGAAATTATAGGTAATATAAAACTTCTAATGAAGATGATAAAAGAAGACAGAGTATTGGATGATGAAATCATTAAACTCGAAGAAAAATTAGAAGACATCAGAGCTGATGTAGAAAAACTGATAATAATGAATTCCAAAATAGCACAAGATCAAGAAGAGTACACTAGAAAATATAATAGGCTGATAGAAGAATATAAATTGGTAGAGAAAGAATTAGAACAAAAAAACTTAGATTTACTGAACAAAAATAAAAGAGTAAGAGAACTGGAAATATTCATTGACTCATTAGAAAAACAAGATGAGTTAATAATAGAATATGATACTAAGCTATTTAATTATTTGGTAAAAAAGATAATAATCCATAAAGAAAAAAGAGTAGAAATCTATTTAAAAAACGGAGAAGTCATATCAATCTGATATGATTTTTTTCTTTTTTACTATGAGAGATTAAGGTTATCTGATATAATATATTGAGTAAATGAGGGTTAAACAGATTTGTAGAATACGATTAAATTAAGGATAGAACAAATCGTTAAATGATGCACCCCCTAAGAGGGTTTTGCACCCCCCTAGTGATAAAAAAAGGAGCTTTTGTATGATAAAATTAGTTGTTACAGATATTGATGATACCCTATTAAATAGTGATCGTGAGATTTCTAAGAAAAATAGAGAAGTAATTGAAGAGTGTAAGAAACAAGATATTAAGGTTATTTTAGCGTCGGGTAGACCTGATTTTGGAATGATGAGTATAGTAGAAGATTTACAACTTGATAGTTATGATAACTACTTGCTTTCATTCAATGGGGCTAGAATTGCTAATCTTAAAACGAATGAAGTGATCTATGAGAAATTTTTATCTCCTGAGAGAATTAAGTTTTTAATAGATGTTGCTTTGGAGAATGATTGTGATATTCTTACTTATCAAGGTGGGAAAGTTCTTACAAATCGTGATAATGAATATGCACGAATTGAGTCTGGTTTAGTAAGTGCAGAATTAGTAATTAGTGAAAATATGAAAGATGATATTAAAGAAGGTGCGGCTAAGGTAATAATACTTAAACATCCTGATGAAGCTGTTGCAGTGAAAGATAAACTTGCGCTTGAATTAGGTGATGAGTATGAGGTAGCTATGTCTAAACCGTTCTTTATCGAAATTAACGATAAGGGTATTTCTAAAGGAGTATCTTTAGATTCATTATGTAAAAAACTTGGTTTAACAAATGAAAATGTAATGGCATTAGGTGATGGTCTTAATGATTTAAGCATGATTGAGTTCGCTGGTATGGGAGTTGCGGTTGATAATGCTAATCCTACTTTAAAAGAAGCGGCGAATTTTATTTCTAAGTCAAATGATGAAGATGGTTT